>SDBT01000962.1_pt1 | contig 48589 bp, 39 predicted proteins | sample 2277101 | NCBI WGS metagenome assembly SDBT01 (sample SAMN10404973, study PRJNA504765) | marine sediment metagenome | isolation source: marine sediment core GS10_PC15, 103 cmbsf | place: Arctic Ocean: Southern Knipovich Ridge | collected 2010 | reverse complement strand
TTCAGTTGTCAATTCAACGATGTACTTTTTTGCAGGCATCTCGGCCTCCTTGCCGTTAAAGGTTTCTATCAAACCTATCGGCAAAAAAACCCATCCATCATTATCCCTGGTACAGAGTACTAGAGCCCATCAATTGATAGTGCCGGTCGTTTTAAGTTTGGCTGTTAGCTTCCCGCCCGCGTAAGCTCATAGGCCTTATGGGGTCATTTCCGCAACAAACCATGATGGCTGTTAAAAAATGCATCACTGGCCTGGCAGACCTGGCAATTCCCGACGTATGCGCTGCCTGCGGCACTCAAGACGCCCAAGCGGATCATCTTTGTCCTGACTGCAATGTCAAGTTACTTTCGCTGGTTTCGCTTGACTACTGCCGGAGATGCGGGTCTTCGCTGGGGCCTAATGTGCCGGATCGCCCCGACGGCTGCTGGGCCTGCCCGACCACGCTACCCCGGTTTGGACGGGTGATTCGTCTGGGGCCATACGCCCAGCCGCTTTCGGGATTGATCCGCCAGTTCAAGTATCATCGCGGTGATGTTATCGCTTCGCGGCTAGCGGCTTTGCTAGCCGAGGCTGTTCGCAGCCGGGCCCATGAGCCGTTCGATCTGGTAACTCCAGTGCCGATGCACTGGTGGCGGCGGATGAGGCGCGGGTTCGACCACGCAACGAATCTTGCCCGGTCGCTGGGAAGGCATCTTGACTTGCCGGTAGGCCCGGAGCTTATTCGCATCAGAAACACACCCCCGCAGATACATCTTTCCCGCACCAAACGGATCGCCAATGTTCGTGGTGCCTTCAAGGTTTCATCCCGGCCAGTGATTGAAGGTGCAAAGGTGCTGTTGGTCGATGATGTAACCACTACCGGCGCGACCGCCAGCGAGGCAGCTCGTACGCTGCTGGCCGGGGGAGCATACCATGTAACGCTGGCTGTAATAGCCAAATCCGAACCACCGGTAGCCTACGGTCAAAAAGCAGCTGATTAGTATTCAGCCAGGAATTCATCCAGCAGCTGTTCCTGCCGGGTGTGCATCTTGGCTGCTGCCGAGGGGTTGGTGTCGTCATAGCCGATAACGTGCAGCAGGCCGTGGACAACGTATAGCATCAGCTCTCTTTGCCGGCTGCAGGAGAGTTTGAGGGCCTGGGTTACCGCAACGTCCCCGCAGACTATTATCTGACAGCTCAGACCTTTGGCGCCCGTTTCGGTAAGATCGAACGAAATTACATCCGTCGATCCCCGGTGCCCGAGGTACTGTCGATTCATCGCAGCAATCTGCCTGGCTGAGACGACGGCAATATCGACCAGATCAACTTTCAGTCCCTCAGCCTTGGCAACAAAGATCACAAGTTGGGTAATCTTTTTCCGCGGCAGACGCATTGCCGACTGGCTGGAGCTGATCAGAATCTGCTGGTTGGTGCGATTGGCGGACACTTAAGTGCTAGTCCTGGGGGGCAGTTGGGGTGGAGTCCGAGTCTTGGCCGGTGGAGACTTCGGTTTCGCAGGCCTTTTCCTGGCCGCCATTATGATTGCCGTTTTTGGCCTTGGGTTCGGGGGTTTTGGGGTAGGCAATTCGTGAGTGGTAGATGCTGCAGAGGCTCTTGACCATAGAGGTTTCGATTTTGTGTACCTCTGCAAGGGTCAGTTCGCACTCATCCAGTTGGCCGTCCATCAACCTCTGATTTACCACGGAATGGACCTGGCTTTCGATATTACCCGGTGTCGGAGCGTCCATGGCCCGGACGGAAGACTCCGATGCATCAGCCAGCATTAGAATAGCAGCTTCCTTCAAATGGGGCTTGGGGCCAGGATAGCGGAACTCGACCTCATCCGGCGCTCTGTCGGTATCGGATTTCCGTTGCTGGGTTGCTGCATGATAGAAAAACTGGACCAGTGTCGTCCCATGGTGGGCGGCAACGAATTCGTGCAGCACTGCCGGAAGATTGTACTCGTGGGCAAGCTCGACCCCGTCCTTGACGTGGCCGAGAATAATCAGCAGGCTCATAGCCGGAGAGAGCTTCTCGTGCTTGCTCATCCCGCTGGTCTCATTTTCGGCGAAGTACTCAGGCTTGTTGATCTTGCCGATGTCGTGGTAGTAGGCCCCTACCCTGGCCAGCAGTCCGTTAGCACCGATCGATTCTGCGGCGGATTCGCACATTGCGCCCAGTTGTAGCGAGTGGTTGTAAGTGCCCGATGCCTCCAAAGACAACCTTTTTCGCAGAGGCTTTGAATCGTCGCACCATTCCAGAAGCGTCATCGACGTCGCCACACGAAAGAGCCTTTCGATTAGGGGCAAGGCTCCCTGGACCAAAAAGCCGGCTACTAAAGCTGCACCCGCAGACCAGAGAATATCTACCCCTGAGAATCTTAATGGAACCCCTTCGGCGAGGTCTTTGGCAAGGACTGCAAGGGAAGTAACTATCGCGGTAATTGCGGCAATTTCGGTCAGGCGGGTTCGTGTGCGGATTTCTCTCAGTTGAATAACGGTAACGGCCACTGCTGTGGTAGCGACTATAAGCATTCCCACCCCGGCCCGAAGTTGAAGGACCATGATCCCTGCCAATAAAGGTCCGGCTGCAAGAGCGTATCTCTGCTCGTGAGTTATCGTTATTATCATCGCTGCTATCACAACGGGCAGTATGATCAGGTGCGGGTTCCACCCCAAAGTCACAGCCATGCCTTTGTTAATCGCCAGCATCAAAAGCATGACAATTAGCAGGGCAAAGCAGCCCCACCGATCAGAAAGGATTTTTGGGAAGTACCGGCCTGTATAGATGAACAGCATCGCCGTTATCAGTAGCAGTATAGCTGCTCGTGCGCCCTGTCGGCCATAGTAACGGAAAGGATTCGTAAGTCTTTCTTTACTGATGTATTCGTCATGCTCTGCCTGGAGCAAAGCCAGTTGAGACTGAGTAAGAGCCCTGGTTCCCAAACCGTTTGACCCGGAGATATTTCCGGCATTCACTAAAAGTTGGCCCCGCTTGTAGACTCTGTTGCGGGGGAAAGAGTTGGCTAGGGGCTCTACCGGCTGAGTTGCCGGTTTGGTTGCTGACTCGTTTAGGCCGGTAGAAGCTTGTGTTGCAGGTTGGGCTGGAGCTTCGTGAACTCGATCGGGCTCGATCAAAATCATAAACGACGTTCTGGCGTAGATATCCTGGCTGATATACTGACCCAGGCGGTAATTGAAGGGATTGACCGGCCAGAGGTCCATTGCCCCAGCCCCGGCAAAAAACATAACTGCCATCACAACCGTTGGCAGACCTCCGGGAAGAGACAACCGTGCCCATATCGATAGACCGACCTGCGGGATGTTCTTGCGAACTTCCAGACGGCGCTGTCCGAGTTTCTTTCGCTTGAAGGGCCACATATTTAAAATAGTTTAGCTAATAAAGAACCTGCAGTAACTACTCAGTCCCGATCAATCCCGGTCAGTCGGTTGGCCGTCAGTGCGGGCATAGGCTTCTACTACATTCTGAACCAACCGGTGCCGGACGATATCCAGCTTATCTAACCGAACAAAGGCTACGCCCTTAACACCGGTCAGCCTGACCTTGGCGTCCAACAGACCACTGCCCATCTTATCGGGAAGATCCACCTGGCTATCGTCGCCAGTTACAATCATTTTTGAGCCATGACCCATCCGGGTCAAGAACATAAGCATTTGAGATGGGGTCGTGTTTTGGGCCTCATCGAGAATAATGGCTGAATCGTTAAGTGTTCTGCCACGCATGAAGGCAAGCGGAATAACCTCGATCATGTCGTTCGACATGAATCTGCGGATCTGGTCGTACTCCATCATGTCGTGCAGGGCGTCGAAAAGTGGCCTGAGATATGGATTGACCTTTGCCTGTATATCCCCTGGCAAAAAGCCGAGTTTTTCACCGGCTTCTACTGCAGGTCTAGCCAGAATAAGCCTCTTGGCCTGCCCGTGCTTGAGCATATTAACTGCTTTTGCCACGGCTAAGTATGTCTTACCAGTACCGGCCGGGCCCATGCAGAAAACAAGGTCATGCGTTTGCATTGCCTGAATGTATCGCTTCTGGCCGGGGGTTTTTGCGCGAATTAATTGCTCAACGGCATAGACGTCCAGTACACCTTCCCCGGATTTCGCCTGCGCCGAAACTGATGCCTGGGCAATTGCCTCGACGACAGTAGCTTCATTAACAGGCAGATTTCGACGAATGGCTCGCTGGAGCTTGCCCAAAGCGGCTGCGGCGGCAGAGACTGCACCTGCAGAGCCGGTGACTTTTATTTGGTCGGATCGAGCAAAAATCTGTACGCCCAAAGACTCGCGTATCATTTTAAGATGACGGTCGGAGGGGCCGAACAGCACGCCGCAACTGGCTGGGTTTTCTATTGTGATGGAAAGTTCCACTTGCAGTTCTCTTTGCCCGGGCCTTGCCGGGTTTTGGCTTTACTGAAAAATCAGCCACTACAGTAGAGAAGAACTCTACCTGACAGTGCAATACATTTTATCGTTCCAGGTAAGACTCTCACACGTTGGTGGCAAAATGCCGGCTGGCCAGGCCGGCAAAGCCAATCAGCAAAAAACCAGGACAGCCGCCTTGTGGCAACCACCCTGGTTTTTATTTACTTAAATTTGACGGCAGCAAAACCAGCCGCCAACTCAGCAATTTTGTTTAATTTTCGATTTCGATCCTGATCAACACCGTATCAATATCATTGCCTTCCAGCCAAGAAGGGGTTTCTACCTGTGCCGCCACCGTGTAGTCCGACGAAGAATCCTTGGTAGGGTCAACTTCGCCATAACCGTCCATGTCAGCGGTAAAGACGTTATTCTTATCTGCTCCGCCGAATACACTCTGTGACCAATTTACAGCACCGTCAGCTCGCAGGAGATTCAGGCCGTCGTCTTCGTGATTGAAGCCCCGGCCGCCGTTGGTAGGATCATCAAAATTGGAGACGATGACCTCGCCATTCTCGTCCTCTCCGCACTGATCACCGACGATAACCATATTGCCTGGAGTATTTGAGTAAAGCCTTGCGGCATTTAGCTTTCTCCCTTGGATTGAGTAATAGCCAAGATGATATCCATAGTCAACGTAGGCCTTGCCATTACTGTCGATAAAGCCGTACTCTGGCTCGTCATCCACATCAGACCTATCCATGATCTCAGAACTGGCTTGGGGGCAACGGAAATTCTTCCAGGAGTTGATGTAATCTTCTTTGAACAGCAGGTTCAGGTTTTCGACCATATTCAAATTGACCGTTTCCGTCCACTCGCCGTCCAGGTAAAAAATCGCACTAGAACCATTATTATCTTCGTTGACATCGGAGACATTATATACAGCTACCGAATCGAATATCATATCAAGTTTCTGGTTATTTCCCCCGCGTGCCTCCCCACCTGAAATGTACGGGTACCTGTCCTTGTTGGCGGTCTGGTACATTACCAGAGCCTTGCCAATGCCGCTCAAGTTGGCTGCGCAGGTGGCCCGCTTTGCCATCTTCTGGGCCTGGTTGATGCTCGGGACCAGAATTGATACCAGCAATCCGATAATAGCGATGACAACCAATAGCTCGATAAGAGTAAAACCTTTGCGTCGCATGATGCGATCTCCTTCCCAATCAGTTTGCGCCAGGCGCTCGGTTAAGACTTTTAAAACAATTAATCGATGAATCCACTTCTTGAATGAAAGATCCTTGCCCTACCCAGGCTGCCTGACTCGACCGGGCTACGAGCCCAATCTGGACCTCTTGTTATTTTTGCCTCGAACTACTTCCGCTCGAGACTACGTAATTCTTTTTCCTGACGGCGGCGGATAAACTTCCCCAGCCGACGGCCTCAGAACGCGGCAAACTATCCACCCAGCTTGCAATAAGTAGCACGACCATCTAACATAGCCGATCTATAAGTAGCTACCACAGCACAACAAAACAACTGGGTCACCAGTTTGTTAAAGGCGGGCTACGCGAGGTATGATTCCACACCGTATCCAGTGCGGGTAGGAAACCAAAAGAGGACAGTTCACGTCTCGTCGCGCAGGCCCATCCTCAACACGATTATTCTATTTGTTTTGCACCTGGTTTGTCAACGGTGAGCAGAAATAAAAAAAACATAGGACCTTTAATGATATGCTCGCCAAGGGGTTAACCACCTTTGAAGAAATAAAAGGCCCTTGGGTTATTGCTAGAATAATCCTGAGACATTAGGTTTAATTTAACTTGAGCTATTGGAATAGGTTGTCGGCTGAGATGATTGACCATGACAATATCAAGGACAAGTGCTGGCCAGGCTACAAGAAAGCCCATTGACACCAGTGCCGGGCGAATCTAGTCTGCGTATGTCCAGCCCGATTCGCGTAGGGTTTGCGGGCACATAAGTTTTTCAGGGAGATTTCCGATGACAGATGTTGCCGCGTTAAAGGCAAAGCTGGCCTCTCACGGCCAGGATCATCTTCTAGAGTTCTACGATCAGCTAAGTCAACCTCAGCAGTTAGCCCTGTTGGAACAAATCGAAGCGATAGACTTTGATCAGCTTGATCAGCTTATTGCCCAATATATTATCAAGCGGCCGGATACCCACATCAGCGGGAAGATCGAGCCTGTTGAGGTTATTGTTCCAAACGCTACTGATCTACAAGAGATCGAGCATATAACCGCTGCCAAGGCCCGCGGCGAAGAATTGGTCGCTGAGGGCAAGGTAGCTGCGTTCGTAGTCGCCGGCGGACAAGGAACGCGTCTGGGCTACGAAGGGCCCAAGGGCTGTTTGGAGTCCACCCCGGTTTCTCATAAGCCGCTATTCCAAATTTTTGCCGAACAGGTTCTCGCCGCTTCGAACAGGGCTGGGGCGACAATACCCTTTTATGTAATGACCTGCCCTGCCAACGATGTGGCTGTCCGGGCCTTTTTCCGGGCACATAATAATTTCGGGCTGGGAAGTGATGATGTGTTCTTCCTGACACAGGGGACCATGCCGGTGATTAGCTTAGATGGTAAGGTTCTGCTGTCGGGGCTGGGCGAATTGGCGTCGAGCCCCAACGGCCATGGCGGTTCTCTCCAGGCCCTCGCCGACAGCGGGGCTTTGGCGGACATGGAAACCCGTGGCATCGAATACATCAGTTATTTCCATGTAGATAATCCCCTCGTACGGGTTATCGATCCTTTATTCATAGGCCTGCACGTATTGGGTGGGGCGAATATGAGTGCAAAGTGCCTGCCCAAGCGAGACCCGATGGAACCGCTGGGCAATCTTTGCATGGTAGACGGCAAAACCACGGTAATCGAGTACTCGGATATGGCCGAGGAACTGGCCCGGGCTACAACCGACGACGGACATTTGCGATTCAGTGCCGGCAGCATCGGCGTACATATTTTTTCACGGTCATTTGTCGTCTCGATCACAGCAGATGCCTCAGCAACGCGATTGCCGTTCCACCGCGCCGATAAGGCCGTCCCTTACATCGATTCGGCGGGCCAATTGGTCAAGCCCGCCCAGCCTAACGCCGTTAAGCTGGAGATGTTCGTCTTCGATGCGCTTGGCCTGGCCGGGGAAACTGTTGTCCTTCAGACAGACCGTAGCGAAGAGTTCAGCCCGATCAAAAACGCCTCAGGCCCCGACAGTTTGCCAACGAGCCTGCACGATCAGATTCGCCGAGCGGCGAGTTGGCTGGAATCAGCAGGCGTTCAAGTCCCGCGGGATGCCGAAGGCCAAGTTGTAACCGCTATTGAAATATCTCCGCTGTTTGCCGATAGTGCAGAGCAACTGGCAGGCAAGATCGACCCGAAAATGGCGATTTCGACCAGCCAGAGCGTCTATTTGGGCGACTAGAGTCAACCGGACTTTCAATCTGAGAACCGCAAGTAAGGGTGGTCTTATGGCACGTAAGCGCCTATTAATACTGGCCAACATGTCCAAAGAGGGACTTTCCAGCCAGATTGACCAGCTCAGGCCCTGGTTTGACCAGCGAGTCGATGTACTCGGTGTCTTATCAGTGCGCCAGGAGCTCCCTTCCGGGCTTGATAAGGCCGATCTCTGTGTGGTCTTCGGCGGCGATGGCACATTGCTGTCAGCTGCAAGGATGCTTTCCGGCACAGCCACGCCGATTCTGGGCGTGAACATGGGTAAGCTCGGTTTCCTGGCTGAGTTCAACATCGAGCATATGCAAAAGCACTTCGATGAAATACTCACAGGTCAGATCTCACCCACCCGGCGGATAATGCTCAATGTCAGCCTTTATTCAGGTGGTCAGGTAAAATTCACCTCCCCGGCAGCAAATGACGTAGCCATCTCGGCTGGGGCTCCATTTAGAATGATTGACCTGGAAGTTTCTCAGGGCGATAACCAGATTGCCCAATATATCGGAGATGGCCTGGTTGTTTCTACCCCAACCGGCACGACCGGCTATAACATGTCAGCCGGCGGGCCTATTCTTGAACCTACACTGGATGCGATGACCATAACGCCGGTGGCTCCTCATACCTTGGCGATAAGACCAATTGTGGTAAGATCTGACAGGCCGATCCGAATTTCGGCAACACAAGTCAATAAGGGTTCATGTGTTATAATCGATGGCCAGATTTCCAACGATCTTTGCTGCGGTGATGTCGTAGAGGTAAAGCGCGGGAAACTGCCGGCGATGATTATTCCTCATCCGGGCAAATCGTTTTTCAGCACACTTTCGACCAAGTTAAAATGGGGCCACAGCCCTCATCACGATTAACCCCAGCTAGATCAGCCAATCGGAGTTGACCGTTACCGAGCCCGAGAAAATGCTTTGGGCCGGACCGGCGGCGTCTCATACAATAGCCCGCTATGAAAGTCGATCCGAGATTTCTCACCGGCGAAGGCCTGGAGATTTTCACAGGCAATGAGCTGCTTATAAAAGGCGCCCTCGAAACTGAGGGGGGTGTACATCTTCTGGGCGGTTATCCAGGCAGCCCCGTGGCAGGTTTCTTTGACACGATGACCTCGATCAAGAACCTGCTTAACGAAAAAGGTATTTACGCAGTCCAGAACAATAATGAAGCACTCTCGGCTGCGATGCTCAACGGTACACAGACCATCGGCTGCAAGGCGATGATCGTCATGAAGTCAGTTGGTGTGCATGTTGCCGCCGATGCACTGGCCCTGGGAAGCCTAGCCGGGGCCCACCCCAATGGCGGAGCGATTGTAGTCTACGGCGACGACCCCTGGGAGGATTCGACCCAGGTCCCCGCCGATAGCCGATACTTATCCAAACATCTTTTCATCCCGGTCTTCGACCCGTCCAATGCACAGGAAGTTAAAGATTTCGTCAATCTGAGCTTCAAGGTCTCTGCCGGTGCCGAACTCTACAGCGGGTTTGTTCTCCCGACCAATCTTGCAGACGGCGGTGGGACCGTCCAATGCAGGCCCAACCAGTATCCGGTTTTCAATACCCGCCAGAAACGTTTGCTGGATACAGCCCGGATCAACCTGGACAAGTTCGTATTGCTGCCCCCCAGAACCTGGTGGCAGGAGAAAAAATATGCCGCACGTTTCGCCCGGGCGATCGTCCTAGCCCGCCAACTGGGCCTCAATAAGTTCAGCTACAAACCCGAAGGGCATAAACCGCTAGGTTTTATTTCCAGCGGGCTGGCACATGATTACCTCATCCAGGCCCTTGAGCAGATGGGCCTGTTGGGCGAGTTTCCCGTACTGAAATTCGGGATGAGTTATCCGGCCGATGCTGTGCTGGTTAATCAGCTTGCAGACCAGGTCGAAAAAATTATCGTCGTCGAGGAGCGACGAGGGTTTGTCCAGGAGCAGGTCAGTGAGGTTTTAACCGCGCGAAGGCAAGCTGGCAGCACTTCAGATGTCGAGCTTTGGGGCAAGGATCTGCCTGGCGGCCTACCTGGAATCCCCACCATTCGAGGCCTGCATCCTTCGATGCTGATCGAGTTGCTGGCCACACTGGTTGAGCGGTTCGGCCTGACTGGTGCTCAGGCCCTGCCCGAAAAGATCGAAAAAATCCACACCGAGCTGGCTACCATCAAACAGACCGGTTCGGTTGACGTGGGGCAACTGCCCTTGCGTTGCGCTACGTTTTGTCCGGGTTGCCCGCACCGCGACAGCGCCAACGTATGCCTGCAGATCAAAAAAGAATTTTTGGATGCCGATTATATGCAACGCGTCCATAACCACAGACCGGTGGATTTACTTTTCCACGGTGATACTGGCTGTTACACCATGTTGCTGTTCCCACCGAATGACCCGCTGATGAGCGATTATTCGGGCATGGGCCTGGGCGGAGGAACCGGCTCTGGTACTGATAAGTTCATCACCAATAAAGAAGTCGTCTTCATGGGCGACTCGACGTTCTTCCATTCCGGCCAGATCGCCATCTCGCAGGCGGTTAAACTTGGTCAGGACATAACCTTTATCATCCTGGATAACTCCACAACGGCGATGACCGGTCATCAGCCCACCCCGGGCGTTGATTACGACGTGCTGGGCAATCTGACGGCCGTTCAGGATATCGAGGATATCGTTAGGGTCATTGCCGGCAACGGTCAGTTGAATGTCGTTCGTGTAGATCCCCAGCAGCGGGAGCAATATCGCAATCTCTTGGCCGAGACGTTCCTGGCTGATGGAGTCAAAGTCGTAATTGCCGACAAAGAATGCGGCATAACGTACATGCGTCGCAAACGGCGAAATGACAGGGAAATCTCTCGCCGGCTTGGCTACCTGCCTCGCCGGTCCCACATGAACATCAACACCGATCTGTGCAAGTTCTGTCTTTCATGTGCAGAGCAGACAGCCTGCCCTGGCCTAAAACATGTTCCCACTGATTACGGTCCGAAGATGAACACAGACATTTCCTGGTGCGTTGCAGACGGAGCCTGCGATCGCATCGGAGCCTGTAGTGCCTTCGAGCGGATTACGATTAAGCGGAAGAAAAAACAGCGATCCCGCGTACCGGAGCTGCATCTGGACAATATACCAGAGCCGCAAAAAAGGCCCCCCGGCGAGTTGTGGCGATGCTGCCTGACCGGTGTAGGCGGAATGGGCCTCGGTGTAGCTACGAGCATTCTTGTTCGCGCAGGTCACAAGGAAGGATACCCGGTCCTTTTCCTGGACAAAAAGGGCCTGGCCATTCGTAACGGCGGAACGGTCAGCCAGGTTGTCTATAACATTGCAGGTAAGCCCCTGACGGCTGTACTTCCTTACGGGGGGGCGGATTTGCTGATTGGTATCGACATTCTCGAAGCTGCAAGAGCGCTTGACCCGGCCGGTAGAGTCAGAGCAGCCTCGCCGGATAGAACCGCAGCCGTACTGAACACTGACAAGATTTCAACCATCGGCGCACTGATGGGCCGGGATAACTTCGATCCCGATGAGCTGGCGGAGATTATTCTCTCTCAAACGAGGGCTGATGATTATCTGGCACGAAACATTGCCAGGATCTGCGAGAAGTATCTGGGCTCGAAGCTTTACGCTAACACCATGATGCTGGGCTTTGCCTTCCAGAAGGGCTTGATCCCGGTTTCGATGCACTCGATTGCCTGGGCGATCAAGGACACCATCCGCACGGATTTCCGCAAGAATCTCTACGCATTCAACATGGGCCGAAAGCTCGTGGATGATCCGGATCTGTTCCTGGGACCGCCGGTTCGCAGGGGTTGGGCAGATAACCTGGATTCCAAGTGTCGTTGGACGATTCGTCGAAACAGAAGATCAGGCCAGGCCATCGCAGATCGCCTCCGCAGAATCTGCTCCCAGACCATCGACGCATGTGAATCACTCGATGGATCGCTCAAGCATGACATCGTAATCCGTGCATATGACTGTATGCGTTGGGGCGGGATCGATTACGCTACCAGATACACCGATGCCGTTGCCGGCGTATATGAAAAGGATCTCGCCAAGTACGATTACGCCGCAACGCGAGCGGTAATTCACACGTTAGCCAAGGCTATGCTGATCAAAGACGGTGTCTTCGCAGCAGAATTAGCTACCGCGCCTGAAAAATATGCCAGTGACCGTGAGAAGTATAGCGTCAACCGTTCCAACGGCGACCGGATTGAATACCGGCACCAGTGGCACATGGACTGGCGGTTGGGCTCCTGGCGGCTGCGGTTTGCCTTGCAGATGCGGCCGTGGCAATTGAAGCTTCTCAGGCGGATGAAAATCCTTCGCAAACCGTTTCCCGGATGGCATGGCTCGGCCCGTCGCTTCAGGGCTTCTTATGAGCAACTGGTAGCAGGCTTTGGGTACGAAACCCACGAGCAATACTGTCAGCAACTTATCCTGCTGGGTTCGCCGGGATGTATGACATGCATGATCCCCCGATGCAGCGAGGCTGGTTGCCCGCTGGGAAGTCGTATCCCCCAGTGGATCGAACTGGCTGGTCAGGGCAAGTGGCGTCAGGCGGCCGAGCTTCTGCACGAGATGAACAATTTTCCGGAATTTACCGCACGCATCTGCCCAGCGCCATGTCAGCTTACCTGCAAGCACAGTCATTCCGGCCAACCTGTGCAGATCAGGCAGCTGGAAAAGCAGGTTATTGACCGGGCATTCGAATCGGGTTTCGTAACGCCACAGATTCCCCCCCAGCGAACCGGCAAGCGTGTGGCTGTTATTGGTTCAGGCCCTGCCGGCCTGGCCGCGGCTCAGCAATTGGCACGCACAGGACATGAAGTAGTGGTCTTTGAAAAGGATAGCGCCCTGGGCGGCCTGCTTAGGTATGGCATCCCCGACCATAGGCTGGCAAGTGAATTAATTGACAGGCGAGTCGAACAGATGACGGCCGAGGGCGTGCAGTTCAATACCGGACAGACTGTTGGTGAAGATATCTCAGCCGCCCAGCTTGCCAGCGAATACGATGCTGTCCTTGTAGCTGTCGGTGCAGCCAAGCCGCGAGACTTAAAAGTGCCCGGCAGACAAATAGAGGGCATTACCTTTGCGATGGATTTCCTCAGGTCAGCTAGCGCTGCCAATTCGACATCACTTGCCGGCAAGAAGGTAGCCGTTATCGGCGGCGGTTTGACGGGCGAAGATTGCGTCGAATTGGCTATCGCCCAAGGTGCCGACGAAGTCAACCAGTTGGAGATTTTACCGAAGGAAAAAGCTGCCTCACTTGATCGAGGCGAACTGGACTTAGAAAAAATTCGGCGTCGCTGGTCGGTTTCGGTTACCAGTTTTGAAGGTAACAGCCAGGTATCCGCCCTCAAGGCAACGCGGGTAAGTTGGGCAGGTTCGCCCGCAGGTCAGGTTATGAACGAAACCCCCGGTGGTCAGTTTGGCATCGAGGCAGACCTGGTAGTTTTGGCCCTTGGTTACGATGCGGTTATCGCTCCGGTGCTGGTTGAACAGTTAGGCCTTTCGGCCGATAGTGACGGCAAGGTGATTGTGCGAGACTACTCGACGCAAGTTGAAGGTATTTATGCAGCCGGGGACCTGGAGACTGGAGCTTCAAAGGTAGCTACCGCAATCGCCTCAGGCCGGGCCGCCGCAGAAAGAATCAATGGCTTTTTGGGCGTATCGCAGGCAAAGGTTTGATCGCGCAAAGGTCCGCTTCGGGTCACAGGCGAAACGTATGAAGGGAACTTGAGGTTTGCCCAGAGAGTCAAAAGCCGACAAGAAAGCCCGCACAGCTGAGATCGTCAAGATCCTCAAAAAAACTTACCCCCAAGCCAAATGCGCGCTGAACTATAAAACCCCGCTTCAGCTGCTTGTATCTACAATCCTCTCTGCCCAGTGTACCGACGTTCGGGTAAATATCGTCACGGCTGAGCTTTTCAAAAAGTATAAAACGGCGGCAGACTTCGCTCGCGCCGACCAGGGGGAGCTCGAGCAGGATATCCGCTCGACGGGTTTCTTCCGCAACAAGACAAAGAATATCCGCGCCGCCGCAGCGAAGATCATCTCCGACTTCGACGGCAAGGTTCCCGATACGATGGCCGAGATGCTTACTCTCGCCGGGGTCGCTCGCAAAACGGCAAACGTCGTCCTCGGCGATGCATTCGGCAAGGACGAAGGCATAGCGATTGATACCCATGTAACCCGTTTATCGAACCGGCTGAAGCTTACGACCCACAAGACTAACGCCGGCGACATGATCGAGAAAGATTTGATGGCACTGGTTCCGGTCAAACAGCGGAGTTTGCTGTCTCACCTGCTGATCTGGCATGGCCGGCAGATTTGCACAGCCCGCAAGCCGGACTGCGAAAACTGCCCCGTAAACAAACTCTGTCCGTCGGCATTTAAAGTTTAAGATCGCTTCGGCGCAAGGTCCGTCTTTTCCGACAGCGACCATCGGCAGACAAATGCCCCAACCGTTACCAACGCACATCCTACCCACAGCCACAGCCCAGGCAGAACCTGCAGGTAAATGGCTGCCACCGCCATGGAGGCTATGGGTAGAAAGTAGCTCACCAAGCTGAGCAGCAGATGATTTCCGCGTCGCATTCCGCGCTCCCAAAGCGAATAGGCCGCTGCCGACTGGAACACCGCAAGGAATGCAAGCTCCCCTACTGACCTGGCCGTCCAGACTTGCTGTTCACCCCTAGCCTGGCCGATCAAAAGGGCCAGAATACCCGCTACGATCAAAAACAAAGGCACAGCTCCGGCGCGCGGGTCGCCCAGGGATTTCACAAGGTTGGAATAAACGGCCCAGATAAGGGCTCCTGCCCCCGCCAGTGCCAGTGGAACGGTTATCGCCGGGCCTGCCTGGAGCAACTGGTCCCACTTGATCTGGCCTGTACCCATAATTGCCGCTACAACTCCGGTAAGGGCAAGTACCAAACCCGGGCCAAGTGTCCACCGCGCCCGTCGGTGTAAGATAGGAACCGACAGGGCCACCGTCAGAGCTGGCCAGGCATAGTTAACCAGCCCCGCAGCCAACGTAACCGAACGGTTCGGCGACAAGCCAATGGCTGCAAATACGCACAACTCGTAGGCGACGAAAAGCCCTCCGCAAACAAACAGGTATTTGCGCGGAAGCTTGAGCATATCTGCAGGCGAGAAGCCTCTTGTCCAGACGAAGCCCATCAGCAGTAGCCCGCCTGAAAGCATAGCCAGGCCAGCGCCGGTCAGCGGACCGAGCGACTCGGTAACTACGCGGGCGACAGCTATGGTGGACGACCAGATAGCCAGCCCAATAAAGCCGCCCGCAGTCGCCGATCGGGATGTACTGGTTGGCGGTTGCATGTATTAAACCCTATGCTTGTTATAGCCGCCTATGGTAGCTGTCGCGCCGGCCTTGGTGGAAAAAACCGCAATCTTTTTGTCCAAGGTTCTTGCCGAATCGATCCGCAGGGCGTAAAGGTTATTGTCAACAATCTGACCCCAGAGAGGAAATCGCAATGTCGGACATCATCATCCGCGAGGTCTCCCCTGCCGATATCCCCGCGATAAAAGTAATCGCCGCAAAATCGTGGGAAGGCTATTTCAAAATGTGCCGCCAGCGTCTTGGCGAGAAGATATTCGACATCGCCCAGCGTGGCTGGGAGATCTGGAAACCCGATCAGGTTGCCAAGCAGTGCGAACCAGAGACGAAGGATTACGTCCTGGTCGCTGAAGTGGATGGACAGATCGCTGGTTTCGCTACGTTTATTTTAAATGCAGGCAAGCCGGGCATCGGGGAAATATCTAATAACGCAGTCTCCCCCGAGTTTCAGGGCCGCGGCGTGGCGACGAAACTTTATGCCGAAGTACTCGATAGAATGCGAAAAGCTGACATGAAAGTCGCCAAGGTCTTTACCGGCTTGGACGATTCGCACATCCCTGCCCGCAGAGCCTACGAGAAGTTGGGCTTCTCGCGGAACCTCCAGTCCATCGAGTACTTCCAGACACTATAGAATTTTAACTTCCCCTTTAGGGAAAAGGAGTATTTTCGTGTCAAAGATTACTGTAACTGGCGGTTCGGGTCGCGTTGGTGCAAACGTCGTTAAGCACCTCGCCCAGGCCGGCCATGATGTGACAGCATGTTTGCTGCCCAACGATCGGCAGGAAGCAAAGCTCGATGACATCAATTGCACGAAGGTGCACTTCGATATTACCGACGCAGAAGCAACTGCCGCCGCCTGCGCGGGAGCCGATGCAGTCGTCCATACCGCAGCAGTGATGGAAGGCATGATGTCGAAGATGCCGCCGTCGCGGTTTTTCGATATCAACGTCAAGGGCGGGTTTAATGTGCTCGAAGGCGTTCGCAATAGCGGCACTGATACGAAGCTGATCTGCTTTTCCTCCACTGCCACCTATGACGTATTTACCTGCCCGCGCACGCCGATCAAAGAAGATCTGCCCCGCAAGCCTCTAAGCCTGTACGGGATGAACAAGGTCCTGATCGAGGAGATGGTTCGCCAGTATCATTTCCAGTACGACATTCCTTACACGCTGATCCGCCCTAACTATGTCGTCGCGGGCCCTGAGATTCTCAACATCTTCCGCTGCGGAACTGTGCTGGCGATGCTCAAGGGCTATGCCAACGAACCGAAGTGCCAACTCCACTGCCCCGAAAACCCCAACGGCTGGCAGGCGGCCGTGCCAAAGCTTCAGGAAGACAAGCAGGCGCTGTGCGTGCCCAGATGCTGCAATGGCGGCAGCTGGCGATGGCACATGACAGATGTGCGCGACGTGGTGGACCTGGTAGATGTGTGCCTTGTTAATGAAGCGGCAATCGGCCAGACGTTTAACATCGCCGCGTCTGACCCGTTCGATTGGGATAAGTTCGTGCCGTATATCGGCGAGGTAACCGGCAAGAAGGTTTTAGAAGTCGAGATGCCCAACTGCTGGCAGTTCAGCTTCGATCAGTCTGCCTCGAAGGAGCTGCTGGGCTTTGAGCCGAAGTGCGATCACAAGTCGATCATCGATACCGCCCAGGCCATGGCCGACGGCGAAGACGTAGGGATTATCCCCGGCCAGATCGCCCCACTGTCATTCGAAGCCGAGTGATTTTTTTAAAAGCTAATGTGAATCGATAGGCCCGTAAAAATATCGCAGCCCCCTTTTTCGAGGGGGCTGTTTTTATGAGGTTTTCTGGGGGGGATGCGAGCGGCTGGGAAAATTACTTTCCGCCGCCTGAGCGAAGGACTACTTTAACTGGCATATCAATAGATGTTTTATCAGGCTTGAAGATGATATGGGCATATTCAGGAACAAAATCAGGGTGGTCAGGAAAATCGGCAGTGAGGCGATTGATGCCCACGGCCTTGACGAAAAACTTCGCAGCTCGTAACATTCACTGAGACAATTTAATAACGAACGACGATTTTATCGTCGCCCTAAGTTGAAACCGCTAGCCCGACGAAAGTCGGGAGTTTTGCACCAGGGCAGCGAACCGTCGGCGCCGGCTCTGCGTACTCTAATGCGCGGGGTTCGGTGTCCGGCGGATGAACTGTGGTGCAGCGCTCTAGCGGGCGTCAACTCACGGGGATTCCGTCGGATACTGGGCCCCGCGTTTTTAATGCGCAACCGGAGCGAAAAATATGTCGCAATACGCAAGACTGCCTACCGAAATTGAGATTATCTCCTCACTGACGAAACCAATTTGGGAGTACTACCGCCGGCATGCTGAATACATCGTGGTACCAAAATCGATTCAGGATAATTTCACAGCCGGCAGGGCTGAGTTGGTACACAACGCCTTTCCACACCTCAGCCAGAGACAGGCGGCCTTCCTGTCGCTGGTTGAAGATATCATAACCGGACAAGACCCGATGAATGGATGCTCAGAAATGTTCGACCATTAGCAACCGTACATTTTCATCAGAAAGCCCGCGCAATTTGGCCGGGCGAATTGCTATAGCACTTCTCGGTTTTCGTCTTCATGGCTGGCGTGTTCTTGTTGCGAGCGATTCTCATCCTGCCGGTGGTGATTTATCTTCAACTTGCCGGCGTAGAGGCGGAACACATCTTCTGGGGCCATGCCAAGCAGCTGACATATGCTGATCCAGAAGAACAACATGTCGGTAGCTTCGACGCGTGCGTTCTGGATATCGCGCAGTTCGTACTGCCGGCCTTCCTTGGCCTCGCGGTACCAGTGCTTCCACGACAGGCAGTGATGCAGCTCGGTGCATTCGTCGGCGAGCGCGTCGAGATAATTTTTAAGCGCGCGGCCTACTTCGGTTCTTATCCCGCCATCTTCGGGAAGCGTGCCATCTTCAATCGCTTTGGAAAGTTCGGCTCCCAGGCCCAGGGTATCAAACCCGGTGCGTGCGTTGAGTTCCCCCTGGAGCGGCCAGATGTCGGCAAGTGAATTAAGTTCCGTCTTGTTCATAAATGTGTGATCCTTTCGCGGCTGGTCGAGTAACTGAGCGAAAACTTACTCAGTAACGATCAGCCAATGGCAAGATTGTAGCTATCCGGAGGGCGTTGGACAACCGGGGAGTTTCTTAGGCCACCTGGTTGCCCTTTGATTGAATTGGCGATAAGCTATTACCCAGAAGGTGCTATATCCAGCTGCATTGGTTGGGGGCACATAAGACAAGTCTTGTTAGATTGGATAAACCCATGGGTAGACTCATCGGTCTGATGAATATATGGATGGTCCCGGCGTTTTTCGTATTTGTTGCCGGCTGGCTTATCGGCGGTGGTCATCTGCTTCGTAAGTCACTTCTCAAGCGGGCCAACATTCGCAGGCCTCCGAAGTTGGGCAGTTGCGTAATGAGCGTTTTTCTCGCCGGCTCGGCCGGGGGCTTTGCTGCGGTTATTATCGTCTATTTCTTCTATGTTTTAGCTGTTTTTACGCAGTTGAAATACTTTTTTGCCATATCGGGCGTAATTCTCTCACTGATTTCAATGGTAGCAGTTTCGATGTTGGTGCTCTGGGCCAAGTATGAAGTTTCTTTCGGCGAAACGGTGCGATTGGGCAGTCCGGCAATAGGCGGGGTACTTGCACTGGCTTTGCTAATGGCAGTATTGGTGGGCGTGCCGTCATACCTGGTCGGCAAGACTACTAAAGCACGAAAGGGCGCCGTAACGGCTCTGCTGCGAATACATAATGTATTAAGGCTATACGAGCGTGCGATCGGCAGGCCTCCCAAGACGCTCAGCGAGTTGTTGGAGAAAAATTATCTTGAGGCTCGGGAACTCCAGTCGCCGGCATTTCCTGAAAGGGAAGTTGGGTTTTTCTACAAGCCTACTTCAGTATTCATTGAAAGAGATATCACCTTAACCCGTAAAATTATTGCCTGTGAATTTGGCGGGGGCCAGATCGGTTCGGGCAGGGCTGTGTTGATGGTTAATGGCGATTGCCAGTGGTACGATAAGAATGAGTTCCAAGATCTGCTGGCAGAGGAAATTAATGCCGAATTTGCTGCCGCTTTAAGAGCTGCCGAGGCCCCTTAAACGGTCATAATATTGGCGGGCGATAAAAAGCTGACGCCATAACTATTGTCCCCACAAATATATAGGTGCGCCAGATGTGTGGTTTTGCCGGTCAGTTCGTCTACGCCGGCCAGGCAGACTTGCCCCTGGCCCAGACCATGGCAGCAACCCTTACCCATCGCGGCCCCGATGAACAGGGAAACTTTCTTTCGTCTGATAACCGTTGCGCTATCGGCTTTCGCCGACTTTCGGTAATCGACCCCCCCGCCTCACACCAACCGATGACCGACCCGAAGGGTAAAGTTACTATTGCCTTTAATGGGGAGATCTACAATTTCCGCAAACTTCGCCAGGAACTAGCTGTCGATGGTTGGCAGTTTCGCAGTGCCGGTGATACTGAAGTTGTACTGGCTTTGTACTGCAAGCTAGGCCCGCAGATGTTTCACCGGCTGGACGGCATGTTCGCGGTGGTGATTTATGACGAAAACGCCGGCAGGCTTGTTATAGGTCGGGATCGCCTGGGACAGAAGCCCATATGGTACGCCCCGCTTGATGATAGGCTTATATTTGCCTCCGAGGCAAAGGCAATCCTTGCAGGGGCTTCGGTGGCGGCGCAAATAAATCCCGATGCCATAACCGATTATATGACACTGGGTTATGTCCCGTCGCCTAAGAGCATTTGGGCCGGGTTGAAAAAACTCGAGCCCGGTTCGATAGCGGTTATCGAAGGGCCGGGTTTTCAATCGAAACGTTACTGGACTCCTTCGGTGGTTGATCTGCCAGCCGATCCCGCTGAGCAATTGGAGTTGGTCCGGACCAAGGTTGCTCGCGCTGTTGAGGCTAGAATGGTCTCCGATGTCCCACTTGGCGCCCTTCTAAGCGGCGGATTGGATTCAGCGATCGTTGTTGCACTAATGGCTAAATTCGCAGGTCAAACTGGAGGTGTTAAGACATTTACTGCCGGCTTTGCAGATCCCCAGTACGATGAAAGGCAATTAGCGAGGCTCGTTGCGAAACATTATCGGACTGAGCACACGGAGGTTGAAATCAAAGTCAATGCCGTCTCAGCCACTGAGGATGTGCTAAAAATGTACGATGAGCCGTTTGCAGATTCCAGTGCAATTGCGACGCATCTTATCTGCAAAGCCGCCCGTCAATCTGTTACAGTCGCACTTGCCGGAGATGGCGGGGATGAAGTCTTCGGCGGATACGACCGGTACCGAGCCCTTCTAATCTCCCAGACCATGGGCAATGCAAGTTACCTTGCAACAAAAATCGCAGCGTCACTGGCCAGGCCATTCGCCCGCGGCACCGAGCGGAGCCGGCTGCGAAGGCTTATAAGATTTGCTGACGCCCTACCATATCCATATTCTCAACAGTATTTTATGCACCGTAGCCTCTTTAGCACTTCCGACCTTACGCAGCTATTTAGCGACGAATTCGCCCAGAAAGTCAATCTGAACAACCCTTCTGAGAGATTCATGGAACTCTATGAGGCAAGTGAATTTGAATCAGAAGTTCCCAGGGCACAAATGCACGACCTTTTAACATATCTGCCGGACGACCTTCTGGTAAAGACGGACATTGCTTCGATGGCAGCCTCCCTTGAGTTGCGATCGCCCTTTTTGGATCACGATCTGGTCAATCTCGGCCTGTCGCTGCCTGTTGACATGAAAGTTAGCACCAAACGCGGAAAGCTGATCCTTCGGCAGGTTTTCGCTGATATCCTCCCTGCCGAAATTATCGCAGCGCCAAAACGTGGCTTTGGCCTGCCGCTTGCTCGCTGGCTTCGTGAAGATCTCCAGCCAATGCTAAAAGATGTATTGCTTGGGCCGGAGTTGCGGCGGGAAGGTATTTTCCGGACTGAATCCCTGGCCGGGCTTATAAATGATCACGTTGGTAGCAGGAACGATCATTCGCATCGTTTGTGGGCTTTGCTGATCCTGGGCCGGTGGCTGATCAATCAAAGTTAACCATTTCACTGAATCTAGTCCGTGTTCCACGTGGAACACGTAAACCTCATTTACTGAAAACTTTTAGTTTATTTTGTCATTACGTTATTGCCGTTTGGCGCGTGGTTGTTATCTTAAAACATAAGAAGCAAATTAGGCAAGCCTGTTCCACGTGGAACTTGCTTACATGCAAATCCTCAAGCCAAAAGGGAAAGGAGGCCCTCGATGGCCAAGAATTCCAAACCTGTAAAGACCAAAAAACGTCTCGGTAGGGGGCTTTCCAGTATTGTTGTTAACTCAGCCGACATCGCAGCAATAGAAGCAAACTACGCAGCCGAGACAACAACAGTCGATCCTGCACCATCTTATGTCGGGACTAAAGTACCCCCCCAATCCATCCAGGCCGATTCAGTAGCGCCGGTCTCCCCGCCCCAGCCAAAAGGGACACCACTTAGTATTCCCATAGATAAAATCACAGCTAATCCATATCAGCCACGTAAGGAATTTTCATCGGATGAGTTATCGGACCTTGCGAGCAGTATTTCTGCCCAGGGAATCCTCCAACCTCTGCTGGTAAAAGAAGATGTAACTATTGGCAATGACAATAGTTACGTTTTAATTGCCGGCGAACGTCGGCTGCGGGCAGCCAGGCAGGCAGGCCTTGATTCCGTGCCGTGCGTAGTTCGCCAGGCCACCGGCAGAGAGATGCTCGAGTGGGCACTGATAGAGAATATCCAGCGTGAAGATCTCAATCCGATCGAGCAAGGCGAGGCCTATCGTCAATATATTGATCGGTTCGAGCTGACCCAGGCCGAAGCGGCCGAAAAGCTTGGGATAGGGCGGGTAACAATCGCCAATCATTTGCGGCTACTTGACCTGAAATCTGATGTCCAGGAAATGCTTCGCCTCGGTCATTTAAGCTTCGGCCATGGTAAGGTCCTGGCCGGGCTGATCGGCGAGCCGGCCCGCCAACTTGAACTGGCTAAGCGAGTGATCCGTGACGGCCTGTCCGTCCGCCAGTTGGAAAACCTCGTCGCTGCCGGCCCTGCCAGCGACAAGGTAGCCTTGCCACGAAAGCAAAAGCAGGCCTACGTTGTGGATATGGAAGAGCAGTTGACCCAGTCCTTCGGCACGCGCGTGTCTATCAAACCAGGCCGGGCCAAGAACACCGGCAGGGTGGTCGTCGAGTATTACAGCCTGGACGATTTCGACCGGCTGACCGCAGCACTTGGAGCAAAACAGGCGGAGCTATAAACAGTGATCGAGATAGTCGATTACCGTGCCGAGTGGCCAGGGGCGTTTGCCGAATTTAAATCGGCTTTCAATCAAACAGGGCGGTTACTTCGTCCAGGTCGGCTACTTCGTAGGTTGGCCGGTATCGCGGGTCTTCGGGGAGGGGGCGGTTATTGCGGTTGATCCAAACGCAGTCGATCCCCATATCATTCGCGCCGGCGATATCGCTGCCGAGGCCGTCGCCAATGTGAAGGACATCAGCCGGCTGCACTCCCAGCATTTTCAAGCCTGCGACGAAAGGCTCCGGCCGCGGCTTGTAGGCTTGGCACTGCTGGGAAGTGATTACATTGGTGAACTGCCACCCGTTACAATCAATAGCTGCTGCTAAGTCTGCAGTGTCGATATTCGAGACTACACAAATGGGGATATCGACTCCATCAAGAAACGCCCCCGCCGAAACGAAGGCATCAGGCGACCGCCAGTAGTCGAACAACTCGGCCGAGAGTACTTCGGCGTCCAGTTCAACCTGGTATTGTTCAAGCAGCCGCGCGAGGCTTTGCTGTTCCAATGTGCGTTGAGTTTGGAAATTCGCACCGAAGGAGATGGCGCACAGCGCTGTGAAGTTCCATGAGGTTAGGATTTCCTTTCGGCCGGGTTTAGCTGGCGAACCATCGGCGATAGCATCGACAATCTTATCGATAATCCGGCCGTCTTCTTTGACGAGGGTGCCGTAGAAGTCCAGAAACAGTGCTTTGTATTTGCGTGGGTTCATAGTTACTTCCAGTGGGTCATTCAAGCCAGGCTGACCAGCTCTCGATCGTGCCGTCGATTTTAACAAAGCCGGCTTTTTCGTATATCCGTGCAGCTACCGGGTTGTCGGTGTAGAGGCAAAGTTCGCCTTCGAATACCCGGCTGTGATAGCGGACAAGTTCATCCATAACGGCAGAGCAGTAGCCCTTACCGCGGGCCGGCTTGGCCGTCAGAACTTCATCCACTCGTCCGACCGGGCCTGGCTGCTCAACCCCCGCCATCGATACCGGCTGATTGTCGACAAAGCCGACCAGCAGATGAAAGTCCGGGCATTCTAAACTGCGGCGGATCACCTTCATCGCACGCTGGTTTTTGGCTTGTTCGACTATAGCCAGCAGCTCGGGTAGGGGCTCGGCCACGCGCCGGATAGATAACTCGGCGGCAGGTTTTATTTGCGACGGCCGCCGGTGAACGAGGAATTGGTTGTCATGATCCCCAAACTCATAGCCTCTCGCTTGAAGGGCCGCCCGGAGATCCTTCCCAAAGCCCTCGCCAGGTTTTGAGTAATGGTTGATGCGCGGGTTTAGGTTCTTCGTTCGGTAGAAGCTTTCGATGTCGGCCAGGGCTTCATTGATGTCGCACGGATGCAGAATGTGAGCGTGATTGCCGTCGTGCGAGTCGGGGATATCGCACGTGTAGTAAATCAGGCCATAGTCGCGCTTTTCGACGTTGGCGAACCGTTGTGTGAAACCGATCTCGCCTTCGATGATGTCGTCAATCAAACTCATGTAAGTGACCCATGTAATGATCTGTCGAGGCGAAGATGAGCCTATTACAAAAATAATATTTATGAAAGATAGTTTTCTAGAGCAATATGGGCTTTTCATACGTGTATTTCATAGGATCGATCCTAACAGGAAAGAAGATGCATGCTTGAAGATAGACTGCTTTTATTTCGATTCAAGTGCGGCAGCCCCGGTGCACTTCAGCGCATCTATGAGAAGTACAGAGATTATCTATTGAGGATAGCTTGTGGCCTGCTTCACAACACGGCGGCAGCAGAGGACATAGTGCACGACGTCTTTCTTCGGTTCGCACAGTCGGCTACCCAGATTTCGTTGAAAGGCAATCTGAAGGCTTTCCTGAGGTTATGCGTTCTCAACGCCGCACGTGATGAACAGCGAAAGGCAAAAGTCCGATTTAGCGACGGCTGTCAAGATATTGAGAATCTCGACAGCTCCGTTCGAACTCCAGATCAATGGTTGATACTGAATGAGCAGTCGTCTTGGATTGAGAATGCATTGTGGCAGATTCCAGTAGAACAGCGAGAGGTGGTCGTGCTGCACTTATGTGGAGAGATGACTTTTCGCCAGATTGCCGCTGCAAGTGACCAGCCAATTGCGACAATCCGTAGTCGATACCGCTATGGATTGGAAAAGCTGCGATCCATCTTAGATAGGGAGGTGGTCCAATGAGGCCAGCACAGGAAATACAGAACACGATAAGGAACATGAAAATCGAGGTTAACCCTCAAGCAGATAAAGCAGTCCTGAATGAGTTGCTGGAAGCGCAGTCGTCTCATTCCGTGGGCCGCAAGGAGAAGATTATGATCTATACATACACACTGGCAAAGCCGGTCGTTGCAATAGCCGTTATCCTAGCAATGGCTCTAGTCACATACGGTTTGATTAGCCCTGCCAATGCAGCAAGTACTGCCTGGGGCAGTGTCCTTACACGTTTGGCCGAAGTAGATCGGGTACATTTTATCAAATTGGTATCGAAAGAACCTCAGATGCAGGTAGCCATTGAGGGATGGTACGCGGATGGTAAGACAGTCTTACGCGATCAGAAAGGTTATACGTCCTACGATGACGGCAAGACGGTCCGTAAATTCGATCTAAACAAGACGCCCTTAGGAACGCATCCATCGCCTGCTACGGTGGGCTTGGGGCTCTTTGAACATCTCTCCAGAGGTTTCTTGTCCCCCAACAATGAGCAGTTCGCCCAGCAGACGCCAGAAAGTGTAGGTGAGGACTTTCTGGTCTACAGATTCAGCCCACCTGCAGAAGATACCAACTGGCTTGAGGAAATCTCAGCTTTGGTAGGAAGGAATTCACTACTGCCAGTCCAGATCAAATGGCGAGCAAAGCCCGAGTCAATGACAGGATCTGTACTGTACATTTTCGACTATGACGATGAGGAGAAGTCCAAAGATTTCTTCGAGTTACCTTCGGCCTCTGGAATTCCCAATGGTCAGGGAGAAGTAATACTGGATGGGGAAGAAACGCGCATCGAGCTCAAGGGCGTCCCTGGCGTGCAGGCAGCTCTGGTACGGGTATTTGACAAGTACGATGGCCCCGCCGATGGAGCCCCCTTCGGCGTAAGGCAAAGCTACAAGTTAAAGGGTGGGCCGATCTACAGTCTGGCCGTCACCTATGTGGCCAATGATGGCTTCAAGAGCCCGACTAACGACTTATTCCGCTTGTTCCCCAACGAAGGCGGCAAGGGTGGGAACCTTTGGGAGAACTGGCCTGACGGGAAGCCGCAATATATACGCGACACAGTGGTAGTGAGGCAGACTGACAAAAATGGTGTACTCAAGGTCGAAATCAATTGCTGGCTGTCTGATGGTAGAAAGCAAGCAGCCGAACGAGACAGGATATTAAAGATGAGTGGTGGGAAGTAAGAAGGCTGATAACCGTAAAGCGTGCGAGTTCTGGCAAATGGCCAGGGCTTGCATGTAGGTTGTACAGTAAGCAAGCGCGCAAAAGGTGTCGTGGTGTTTCGCAAGCTCGGAGAATTTAAAAAACTTTCGCGGGGGATATTCGCCGGCCGGATAAAGAGTTCGGCCAGACCAATCAAATCAAAGAACCCGTTTTGCGCGCGCAAATGGAACCGGCGAGGTAATAGTAGAGGCGCTGTTTTATATGCACCCACTCAATACGGCTTGGCCAGCAAGCCGTGCCACACCGACAGATCTTTCACATCCGAACAGGCGATTTTTCTCAGACGCAATCATGGTAGTCAACCGCTCTGAGATACCCACTGGAAGTAAGCGACTCCCTTACAGGTGAGGCCCTTCACCCAACACTGCTTGCCCCTTCGATCCCTTCGACAAGCTCAGGGTAAAAAACTCAGGGCGAGAAGCAAGCAGTGCCACCCGTCAAATCTCCCTGGCCAGCGCAAGTAGATTGAAAAATATTGAAAACCATCGAAGAACTTTAAATTACGTCGAAAAGAATCGAATTCGGCCGAAGGCCAGAGACAAACCCACAAAGAAAACACAAAAATATTGAAGAAAAACGAAAGCCGCAAGCAAGCACCTTTATTTAAAAGCCAGAGTAAATTGTTACGTGTTTGTAATTAGGTTGGAACGCGCTGCCGGCGTTGTTTTACGAATGATGTTTTGGTTTTGACTTGTAGGGAAAGCGAGGTTAGACTCTTGTGCGTTAACGGTGCCGTGGCCGCCACACGGATGATAAGTAAACGGCGCCAAGGAAGGCTGAAAGTTTCGTCCACGCCCGAACGTGTTTCAACGTTGCATTTATCGCCTTATAGGCTTTTTGGTCTCTAGCATGTCGTGCAGTTCGCGCAGATAGAGACGCATAGAAAGTAATTAATGGGGACAGTCGACCGGGCATTGTGGCAAAAAATTATTCAGCAAGTCGTCAATGACGGCGGGCATCTAGTCAAGCCATGGTTCGCTCAGCTCGAACCGAATTCACTAGACCACGGCCTGTTGGAAATCCAGGTTCCCAGCCTCGCAGAGCAGCAATATTGTCAGCAACACGTCTCGAGACTTTTCACCGAAGCTGCCCAGGCTGCAACGGGCAGGTTGATCGGCGTTTGTTTTGTCCCTGCTGATCAGCAAGGCGTTTACGAGTCGGTCGAGCAGACCCAGGCCGAACCAGCCACCGACGGCGGGATGGAGCTTGTTCCGCTCAGTGGCGACTATACGTTTGAGACGTTGGTTATCGCACCGGCAAACAGGCTTGCCCACGCAGCCTGCAAGGCCATCAGCGAACAGCCTGGCCAGACTTACAATCCGCTGTTTATTCACGGGTCGGTCGGCCTGGGCAAAACGCACTTGCTGCAGGCTACGTGTCAGAAGATTGCAGCCAATCGACCTGATGCGAAAATATGCTTCCTGTCGTGTGAGACTTTCGTCAATCACTTCATCGAGGCCGTCGAGCAGGGCAAGGTTCACGAGTTCCGCTATCGTTACAGGCATGTCGATGTGCTGACGATTGACGATATTCAGTTCCTGTCCAATCACGAGCGAACGCAGGAAGAATTCTTCCACACTTTCAACACGCTATACCAGTCGCAGAAGCAAATTATTCTTTCCTCCGACCGCAGCCCGGCTGAAATTCCCGGCCTCGAGGAGCGGCTGGTCAGCAGGTTCAATTGGGGCCTCGTCGCCCGCATCGACAAGCCCGGCTACGAGACCCGCGTCGCTATCGTCCACAAGAAGGCGAAGCTTCGTAGCATTGAAATGCCCGACGACGTAGTCTGCTTCATCGCCGGGGCTATCGTAACCAACATCCGCGAGCTCGAAGGCGCCATTACCAAAGTAACGATACTGGCGAAAATCTCCGATCGGCCGATCGACCTTGCCCTCGCCCAGGAGGCGCTCGGCCTGCCCACCGAAGCCACCGGTAGGGAAGTAACCATCGGGGATATCCTCGGAGCCGTCACCGCAAGGTATAACGTTCGCCTGGCCGATCTGCAGTCGAAAAAACGCAGCCGGTCGATAACCTTCCCCCGCCAGATCTGCATGTACCTTGCCCGCCAGCTTACCCGCCACAGCCTCGAGGAAATCGGCGGCTACTTCGGCGGGCGAGACCATACCACGGTCATTCACGCCAACAAGTCAATCGAAAATCTCAAGGGCCAGGACCCGCAATTGCAGGCCTCGCTTGAGCTGATGACCCAGGAAATCCAAGCGTCGGCTTGAAAGCCAGCTGTCAACACTCGTCCCCATTTATTCCAACCGATTAACCCAGGCGCATACACGACATTTTTCCGGCTTATCTTCTCGGTTGTTCACGCTCTTGCGAAACTCGTCATACCGGGTTCCCATCCAAATCTCTTGAAAAGAAGCATCTGAAACGTTCCCTATGACTGTCGGGGCATTACAGCACGGGTAGACGTTACCATTCAACCCTGGTGCTACCCACATCGTCCCGGCATCGCAGTCTGTATCAACAACATAGGATCCTGTGGGGGCAAAGTGATCTTCGACCCACACGTATTCGCCAAGACGAGTAGGGACTATTTCAATGAACATGCCAAGATCGCTGGCTAGGTTGATTGCTGCCGTAATCGCGGAAAGGACTGAATCGGTAATACGCAGTCTGAACTCAGAAGGATGTACAATCGGCCCCATACCCAACCGCCTTACACCGAGCGAATGAACCAGCCGGACAATGTCTGCCAATTCAGCCACGTTGTTGTCCACAATGGAGATATACACGCCGGCCGATCGCTTTGCAGGCCAGTCAGTGGTGAGTGCGGCAAGTGTTTCAAGGTTTTCGCAGACGCGGCTGAAATTCCCGCCCCTTCGAATTGACTCAAACGTCTCTGCAGTTGCCCCGTCGAACGAAACACAGGTTTCCACTCCGTGGGCACCAAGGAACTCTGAAATCTTTCGTGTGAGCAGCATTCCATTTGTGGCCAGTTCCAGCCGGGCCTCGGGACATTTCTTCTGAAAAACATATTCAACATAATCCGGAAGGTTAGGCAGCATAAGTGGCTCGCCATAATTGAACAAGCTGTAACACACAGTGGAATGGCACGTCTCATCGACCATGCGTTGAAACAATTCTAACGGCATGACGCGACCGCGCGGCCCAGGAGTCTCTCTGCACATGACACAATGCATATTGCAGTCTTCTGTGACATCGAGCCACACGATCCCCGGATATCCAGGTACCCTTTGAGCCGGTGCTTGGGACCGCATCTGGCGCAGTCCGTTGTTCGAGTACGATTCCATCGCAGTGATCCTGCCGCTTTGTGTTTTGAACTGTGATTCATTAAGCGGCATGTTCCAGCGGGCCGCGTTCACACATTATCCGCGTCAGAGCCCAAGGAGTCCATATGTGTAACAATCTGGATTTAATCGGGACGGTTAGCATTAACCCAAACGCAAGAGTCTATTTTGATATCTTCATCGCCGGCGTCAATCAGATTCTTCCATAGCGATTCCGCAACTGCCGAAGTGCGTCCCAGGATTCTGGCTGCCCCAGGTGAATGGAGTAAACCTGACCTTGGATGGATCTGAAGTATGCACAAATCCACTGTCTGGGGAAAGTATCACCAACAACTTGTACGAGACAATCGGGATCAACGACTTCAATTCCGTGTGATATTTGCCGCCGACTGTCTTAATCGTTTCCAACGGCATGGTCCAGACAGCCTCGAACGTAGCCGGACCTTCGGCGAGTTTTTCCGGCGTAAGCTCAAGGTCATACCGCCCCGGCCCGGACTGGCTGAATTCCACGGCAGTTTCGCCAAGGGTTACTGATTGAAGCTCTGCGCTGGGATAAGGCAGTGATATCGGCAAGGCTTTCATACCTTGCGGGATCTTTGTAAGTGTTACCTGCGAGTGTGCTTCGATCATGCCGGAAGCCAAGATGTGCCACTGGTCTTCCTGCCGGCCTACGGCGTCGGGTTTTGACCACTGCTGAACTCCCAGAGATTTCTTCGTCTGCTCATCTACCAGCAATGGTTGCGGCAGATCCTGCGGGGATACTTCTTTGACGGTCAGGTCGCCATAAATCACACGGAAAAGCTCCGACCCCTTCGGCCGATACCAGAAGATGGCTGCTTCGGCGTCGCCAAGTGCAACACCCTTGCCCGCGTAATACCATTTGCCTTCACCTTTAAAGAATCGGATGAACATCAAGTACTTTTGCAGCTTCATGCCGAGTTGGGTTTCCTCATCATCCGGCAGATCCAGTTCGGCAAATACCTTCTGCATCGTCTGAACTTGCTTGATGAAGTATTCGACGCTGACATCGTCGGGGAACGTGCCGCCGCCCATAACTTCCGTCCAGATTCGCAAACCTTCGATGAAGTCGGCCTCCGTCGAGCCGAAAAGATCCAGCTCCATCTGCTTTTGGGAATAGCCTTCGGGGACATCCATCGAAAACAACGACTCATCCATTTCTACGTCGAACTGGAAGTCTTTGATAATGTAGAAGAGCTGGCCGTCCTGGACATCAAGACGAATCGGCAGGGCAGTCTCGCCGTCAGCCCAGATGGTTACTTCTGCCTCGGGATGCTTTGCCCTGAATCCGATGGCTCTCGTGCCGTCAATGACCTTTTCGCCCAGTTCTTCGACAACAAACTGAGGGTCTTCCTGCAGCATGGTAATAACGTTACGCAAGTTCTCCAGAGGGTTCGGCATCTTCGGCAGGCCCTTGAGGTCAATATAAACAGCCTTCTTATCTTTAGGATCAAGTGAGAGGGCCCGGGACGTTTTCAAATCAATAATAGAGACCGCCTCGATGCCCTCAACGGTACGTCTGATCCGCGAGCCCATTACCATATCCTGGATTGGTGGCGATTTGCCTTCTTCGCCGATGATCATCGTAAAAATGGCAGTCTGTGCATTCAGGATCGGTTTGACGACATCAGCCCAGGCAATGGATGCACCATCTATCGAGCCGCCAAATTGAATTACACTGAAGATAATCGCCGCTATCATAACAGCCGCGATGGCTGCGAATTTTGTAATCTTACTTTTCATTATCACACCCCAAATATTAGTTTGTGTTTCGGTTGTGCCGGCCTCGAATTCCCGGACGGAGTTAACTCGAAGTCGTTCGAGGAAATCCTTGTCAGCCCCGGCCCGGCCTGTATCAACGGCTGAGATAATTTCAGCCAGCCGTTTCTCGTTTTCTTTGTTATTTGGCATCATGATGACACCTCATCTTGCCTGGCATTGCTCGAATCCAGTTTGCCAATTCGCTTCTTGCTAAACGCCTTCCGTAATGCTTTTTTCGCCCTGGCTAGCTTTGACGCCACAGCCGAGTGCGAACAGTTCAGGTCGCCGGCAATTGCTTTAGTAGCCTGGCCGTCAACGTACTTTGCCAACAGAAGCACCTGGTACTCCCCGGACAATTCGCGCAGAGCCTCTCTTACCAACCAAGCTAACTCCCGGCTTTGGAGTATCTGAGGGGGCGGGTCTGACTTCGCATCGATCCAGCCGGCTAGGCCATCCAGCCCAGCGTTACTTAAACTCACCTTTGCTGGGTTAGCCTTGGCAGAAATCTTGCGGTAGTGCAGTGCAATCTGCTTGCGAGCTATGCCCCACAGCCACATCCAAAGACTACCACGGCGGGCGTCGAAGCCCCCAGCCGACCGCGCCGCAGCCAGGAACGTTTCCTGTACGACATCCTCGGTCGCCTGGCGATCGAAGCCCATAAGCCGGCCTACGTATAAATACACACGCTCAGCGTAGGCTTCATACAACTCACACCACGCCTGCCGGACCCCTGCCTTGAGGCCACTGGATATTGCTAGCTCTTTATCCTTGTCCATATTCTGCCGCGATTGGAACCCGGGTTGCCCTGATACTCAAGGCTTCACCCTATACTTTGCGCTTCAGGCCAAGAATTGGTCGCGGAATTTTCTTATTAGGGTTTAAAAAAGGCCACTAACCTTCTAACGGTTAGTGGCCGGGTCGTGCGTGCAGTTTACGTTTATCTGGTAGATCACCGGGCCGGCGGCACGGTCCACAGACCTGAGATCTGGCCGGCTTCGTTGAACACCACCTTCAGTTCAAGTCGGTTTCGCTCCCAGCGGCAGGGAACGTACACAATTTTGAATTTGCCCTGGCCGGGCTGGTCAATTTCCTCGGTGTGATAGACCTCATCCCGGCCTTGGAACTCACCGCCGACATCTTCAAGATCAACATACAATTGCTCCAGCTGCTTGGCTGACATTGCCCGGCCCATAACAGGCCCGAACATGCTTTGAGCCTCGGTGAATTTCTTCGCTGCAAACAAATCCACGAACTTTTTTGCTTTGGAAACCTGGACACTGGCTGGGGCTGCTGGGGTGTTAGCTCGCCTGGCCTCTTCAGCCATATACTTCGGCAGCGGGGTTTCCGTGCCGTCGGCGGCCCTGGTTGAAAACAGGATCACATAAGGCTGAGCACTTCTGCCGTCGGTGGATCTAAAGCTCTTGTGGTTGACGCTATTGATGCCAATCCGGTAGATCTTGCCCGGCTGGAGTTTAACCGGCAGAGTGCAGGTGGTTTTGGCAGAGTCGTATTTTGGCTTGCCTGTAGTCTCGGGGTAATGATCCCCGCCGCCGACCCACGCCCAGCTTCCATCTCTCATCTTCTCATTGAATGTTACGCTGATAGTGGACAACTTCGGATCTACATCTGTTGCAAATGCCGGCGGAAAGGTATTCGCTACATTCGGAACCGGCACGAATTCAGTCGGCACTTTAGCTGGGTCATAAGCTGGCTGATAAGAGTTAACCTGAACAGCTTTTTCTACCAGTTCTTTCGTTAAGAGCGTTGGCTTACCATCGGCAGACTTCGTAGCAAACAGGATTACATAAGGCTTAGCCGACGTACCATCGACAGATTTGAAGGCTTTGAACTTCGGGCTGTTAATGCCAACATAGTAAACCGTACCGGGCTTGAGCTTGACCGGCAGGATACAGGTGGTTTTGATGGAGTTGTACTTTGGCTTGCCTGTAGTCTCGGGGTAAGTATCTCCGCCACCGACCCACGCCCAGTTTCCGTCGGTCATCCGCTTATTGAAAGTAACAGTAATCCTGTTCAGCCTCGGGTTAACGTCATTAGTAAACGCAGCCGGGAATGTCTTCACTACCGCAGGAACCGGCGAGGCCGCAGCTTCCGACAGCGGGCTGGCAAATACCATGGGCGCCGCCGGGGCGGAAGCTTTTAAATCACTCAGGCCATTGGGGTACTGGTGGTGCCAGTCGATGCCCTCAACACCGTCGAAATAGCCCGACCTAGCCCGATAGACAAACGGCAAGTAACCCGACAGCACCTTTCCATCTTTGAGTGTAACCTTATAAGGCACCGCCGGCCGATACGTTCCCTTTTCTTTGAAGACCTCACCAAGTTCAACATCCGTGATCGGATTGACGGAAAACTCGCGACAAATCCACTCGGCCAACGATAGCCAGCCAGAAGCAGTGGTGTAGTTGAACTCAGTACCTGTACCTGGAAAGCGTTTCAACTCATCATTGGGCCAGCCCTTTTTCGCAGCCTCGTTGTAGTACGCATAGTCAACCTTGCGAATTGTATCGAACAGGTCCTGGGCCATCTGGCGGGCCAGTTGCGGGTTCGCCCACAAATAATTTTTGCCTGTATCCACAAGACTGCTCTGCAGCATTGACATACTTCGGAAAAACATCATCCGGGCTTTGTCTATATCATTGATTGCGGGTTCGCTGATATTTTGCCACTTGCCCAGAATCCTGCCGAAATATCGGTTGGAATAATATGGCTTTGCTCCAGTGGGTTTGACCTCGTAGAACGCCATCGCGACATTCTGGCGCTTCGGATCGGCCGGGTAGGCCAGCACCTCGATCAGACGGGAATCTTCCATTCCATGGCTTCTCTGCCAGGCGGCCCATGCACCTTCTGGCGTTGATAGATCAACCTCAGCCGGAAACTCCGACAGCTCCTTGCTGACTTCGCGTCGATCTACATCCGGAAGATCAGCCGTGGTGAACGTCTTGCCGGATTTCGAATTGGCCTTGGCAGCAGGTCTTTTGGCAGGGGCTGTCTCGATTGTCTCAGCCGAGACGTATTTGCCTTCAGGTGTAAATGTGAAACGCTTTTCGATTATGAGCTTGTCCTTGTCCCGGATCGTTGCCTCGAACTTGTAGCGAATCGAAACGTTGCCGTTTGCCTCGACTTTCGGTTCGCCCCACTCGAGGGTTTCGCGGGCGGTTATGTCACGATAGTTCCGGCTGAAGAACTTTTCAACCCACTTTTGCAGGTGGGCTTTGAGGGCCTTTTTGTCCTTTACGTCAACTTTTTCCGCAGGAACCTCAGCCACCTTGCCGGCAGGTGTTTTACTCAGCTTTTTAACTGAGACGTACTTGCCTTCGGGAGTAAACGTGAAACGGTCTTCGATTATGAGTTTATCCTTGTCCCATATCGTGGCCAGGTACTTATAGGTAATCGAAATGTTACCATTCGGTTCAACTACCGGCTGACCCCACCCCAAAGTCTTACGGGCTGTGATGTCGCGATAATTCTCGCTGAAGAATTTCTCAACCCAATTAATCAGCTTGGCCCTGAGTGCCGATTGGTCTTTTGAGCCGGGCTCCTTGTCTACTCGCGGCTTGAACACTACAAACTGCGATACTCGTTTGTTCTTATCGAACCAGAACAGGACACCTTCTTTTCCGTAAATAATCTTCCAGGCTTTTGGTAGCTCGTAGAGAACGCGATCTTCAAAGAGTTTTTGATCCCGCTGCGCTTTGAGTGTCTTTACTTCGACAGTCTTTTTCGGCTGGCCATATACATCAAGTACCTTTTTCAGTGGCGTGCCAATCCCAGGCCCGCCCTTCAATGGATGGCCGAAGCCAGGATTGAATCGTATCTCTCCAGCACGTCCGGCAGGGAAGATAATGTCTACGCCCCTGGACTTCCTGTAAACGAGCGATGTATGCGGTTTATCCTCCCGCTTTTCAGGTTTCCCGAGGGCTGCAATAACTTCTTCGATCGTTGCACCGATTACGACCTTCCCGAAGCCGACACCTTCGGTGACGACGTTATCATCGATCGGCAATGCCGAGGTCACAGTGATTACGGCTATGCCATCGCTAACATCTTGGGTAACGGTGTTGCCATCTACCGATGTGACCCTTGGTATCACTTGCATAGCATCGGAGATAATCTGGACGTTCGTTTTAAAGCCAGGCTTGAGCGAGACGTTCTTGAACTCGACCCATTCATAAGGACGGGTCTGGAACTCAAAATGATCAATCTCTTCAAGTGGAAGACCGAACTTATATGTATGTGTTGCGAGTTGGCCGTAACTGCTACTTCTTCGGATCCAGGGCGTAACTACCTCACCGGAGGATTTGATGGCAACAAAACGGGTATTAGGCTCGAGAACCTTGGTAGCTACCTGGATCACAACTTTTTCGTTTTCGATCTCAGGGCTGGAGATGATTATTTGACCAAGTTGCCGTTTCTCTGGATATATCATTCCGCCTGAAAGTGTCTGGCTTGCCAGAGTCCGCCATTGGCCTGTCGCTACGCCGAAACGAAAAGTGACCACTGACGGGCTATCGACAAATTTTGCCAACTGTACTCGCAGGTCATCTATCTGCTTGCCGGATTCGTCCTTTGGTTTGCCTATACCTGATGTGTGTGAATTTGGAGTTTTCCACTTGTAACCAGCGTCTGAAGGGCCACTATATCGGATCACTATTTCATTGAGATACTTGGCGGGAGCATTTTCCGCTCCGCGATAGGGTGGCTGGATAAGCTCGCTGCCATCAGGCCGCCACCAGGTTTTAGTTTTGCCGTGGAGGTTTGCTACACCTACCAGCTCGACGGTATCGCCATTTGCCAGCGTGGCTATAAATCGCGCGCCGAGGGCTGGGATAGAATCTTCTATCGTCGTACTGATTACGGCTATGCCAGCGCTAACATCTTCGGTAACGACAAGTTTTTTCGCAGCCGCTTCGGCTGGGCGCGTGGTAAGGACCAGCGCCGTCGGCACGCAAAGCCCAGCGAGAATCAGGACCGTAACGACCGCAGCAAGTGTCGGGCGGCGGTAGAACTTGCGGCCGTGAGTTAGGATGGTCTTGATCCGATCCTCAACATTTTTGACCGGCCCGGCTATCGCCAGCGACGGCGTAGCCAGTTTCGTATCATTCTGACGGACGAGCGCATCGACTATGGCTGAGCCATAATGCCGCGGCGAAGATGAAAGATGTGCGATGGCCATCTCGTCGCAGCACTTTTCGCGTTCGGCGCGAATGCGCTTATTAGCCCACCAGACAAGTGGATGGAAAAAGAACAGCCCCTGGGCGATCACCTGCAGTGCGTTGACGGCTGCGTCGAACCGCGCGATATGTGCAAGTTCGTGGGCGATTATCTGCCGTCGCTTGCCGGTTTCATCCGGCCGAGCGAAATGCTGTGGCAGGTATACCTCGCCGCGCAGCAGCCCCCATACAAACGGCTGGCCCCAGCCTTTGACCAGCCAGACGCGCGGCACGCGGGCCAGGCCCATGCGGCCGGCGAGATCGGTGACTTCTGCTTGAAGCTGCTCGCTGGGTTCGTCTCGCAGCAGATTCAGCTGCCGGCCAATGCGATACGCCTTGGCCAGCACATACAAGCCAAACAGCCCCAACCCGCCGGCCCACGCAGCCGTAAGCCAGTACATCGCGGGAAGCGAACCCAGCCAGCTGAATTTGTTTGGCCCAGCGGCTGCGGCTGGGACAGCAGACAAACCCACCATTGATTTAGATGCTACCGGTGCAATCTCCGGGGGCTGCGAAACTGCTACCTGCGCCGGGGCAACTTGCTCTGGGGCTACTGGCGCTGCGATCTCGATAACCGGTGGCGCTACGCTTTCGGGCAGCACTGCCAGTGGCACGCTTACAAGCGGTGGGACGAAGCACTTTACCAGCACAACAACCCACAGCAGGTACCGCCAGTGGGCGCTTGCCCGACGCATCGCCAGGGAAGCAGCTGCAACGACGACGAAAATAACGCCAATCTGCCAGCTCTGGGCCAGCAGATACGTCCCGATATTATTCAGTATGTGTTCCATGGTCTTACCTCGCAGCCAGGGCTATCTGGCCTTATTGATCAGGTTCTTAAGTCGCTCAATGTCCGCTGCGTTCAGGGCCGCCGAGTCGGCAAGGTGCATCATCAGCGGTACCGGGTCGCCGCCGTAGAGACGCTCGACGAAATCGCCCACCGTCCGGCGGATTACGTCCGAGGCCTTGATGGCCGGGCTAAACACGTGCGCCCTGCCGGCGGATTTGTGCTTGAGATAACCCTTCGCTTCGAGCCGACGTAGCAGCGTCTGGACTGTGGCGTAGGTAATCTTCCTGCCGGCTGGCAGATCATCGCGAACCTGCTGGACAGTGCCCGAGCCTAGCTGCCAGAGGATCCGCAGAACTTCCGTCTCGGCCGGGCTCAATGCGGGCATTTTTTTCCCGGGTCGTTTTGGCATGTTGAAAGGTTCTCCTGATTGGGTTGCCTGTTGTTGTACGTTTGTACAAGTATTATTCGTACACTTGTACAACTTGGCAACAGGAAAATGAGAATTTTTTATAGAAGGCTGTTCAGCTTGTCAGGCGGCGAGCTTCGAAAGAGGTGCGTATCGCGATTTTTTTGCCTGCCAACCAAACTTTTTTTTACGTCTATCGTAACTGCGTTTTGTGCTCGGCGGCCTGTTGGTAACTATGTGGATAACATCTCGGTAAGCTGTTGATTGTGGGTATCAATTCTGTTGGCTAATTGAGGCCAAGCCGGGGGTAACTTTTTGAGTCAGGTAGATACGTTTAATCAACGTCATTAGCTACAGATCGCCCAACAGCTTATCCACAAAAAAAGCCGGTAGCCTAATCGGCTAATCCTCTGATATATAGACACTTATCATTACGCCTCACAAAAAGCACACAACTGACAGGCACCTACAATAAGGAATACGGGTTTTAAAAAACTATATCTATATAGTAAGAGTCTCTTCTCAGATAGCTCACCAATCAAATCGAAACAGTTTCGATACAACCAGTTCAAAATTGCTCGGTCATTCAAGTTACTTTCAAGCGAGTATCTTACCTGATCCTTTACGCGGTAACGCAAGCGTGTTTATAATCTGCGCCGAACATGCAACCAATGCCACCCATATCGCAATTTCCTGTTACACAACCACGAGGCCAGGTTTCCTGGCGTATGCGTATCGCGATACCGCTTTGCCTGTTGTTGTTGTTTATTGTCATCGCCAGTGCAGGCTTTTATCTGATCGAAGACGAATTCAGTTGGCTGGATTCTGTATACATGGCCGTGATAACCGTATCAACGGTCGGCTTTAAAGAAGTCGGTATGCTTTCGCAACTCGGCCGGGTTTGGACAATATTCGTTATCGCAGGTGGCGTATTTATAGGTGCTGTCGTTTTATCCCTGGTGGTAGCGATGGTAGTCCAGGGCCAGATCAGGGGCATATTCGGGAGGCGACAATTGGAAAACAAGATCAAGAACTTAACCGGGCACATTATTGTTTGTGGTTACGGCCGAATGGGTCAGCTTATCGAAAACGAGCTCACTTCTGCCGGAAAACGAGTCGTCGTCATCGACAATGACCCGGAGCGAACGGCCAAAGCCGAAAGTGAAGGCGTGCTGTACGTCCTGGGCGATGCCCAGGAAGAAGGCATCCTTGCCTCGGCCGGTATCGACAGCGCTTCAGTCCTGGTAGCTACACTGACTTCAGATGCTCAAAATGTTTTTGTTACCCTTGCTGCTCGCCAGGGCAGGCCCGATCTGACGATACTAGCCCGCGCTCAACAGCCAGCCTCGACGGCTAAGTTCAAAATTGCCGGCGCTACGCGCGTTATTTATCCGCAACTGCTTGGTGCGCTTCGAATGGCCGACGTTGTCCTGCGGCCGGCGGTGGTTGATTTCGTAGAGATGGCCCATAAGGGTGTTGATCTTGAAATGGACCAGTTGCAGCTTTCAGCGGGTTCGCCACTGGTGGGGGCGACTCTGGCGGAGCTGGAACTGCCTCGCAGGACCGGTGCACATATCGTTGCCATTCGAAAGGCAGACGGCCAGGCGGTATATCATCCGACGCCGGAGATGACCTTCTCGCCCGGCGATACGATTATCCTGGTGGGTAAGCGAGGTTGTGCGGCCGCGGTCGAACAACTGCAGACGACTTAACGGTAGCGCAACAGCCCGGCTGAGTAGAACCTCCTGCCCTGAGAAATATACTTCCGCTCGAAGTTGGTTCCAACAATCTCGCCGGTCTGGCCTGCGGTGGGTCTGGGCGTTTCGGCGAAACCTTCAGCGTTATTGAGCACCTGCTGGATCTGCTGGAAGTAACCGAAATGATCGGTAACGATAAGTAGTTGTCCGCCGATTTTCAGTGTGCGTCTGACTTCATTGATAAACCCCGGCTGGATCAGCCTGCGCCGATGGTGCCTTCGCTTGGGCCAGGGGTCGGGGAAGTAGATGTGCACCCGCCACAAGGATTGATCGGCCAGGCTCTTGCGAAACAGCGCACCTGCATCAGCGCAGAGCATCCGCACATTTTCCAAACCCCTGCGGCGGGCCCTGTCGGCGGTATAGAGGCAATAAGCTTTAGCGTACTCGATACCCAGCAGGTTCAGGTCAGGCCGCTGCTTGGACCGCTCGATAATAAATGTACCCTTGCCCGAGCCGATCTCGATTTCAACAAGTCGGTCGTTGTCAAAAACATCTGACAGATCCAACGGGCCTGCGGTTACGTCGTGTTCGATCATTACGCCGGCGGTATCTAGCCGGCGTTTTCTGGAAAGGCTTTGTTCTGATTTGGCTCGCATCAGTTACTCGACTATTTTTCCCCTGCGGAGAGCCACTCGACAAGATTGGTCCACAGCAGTGGGTAACCGGCCCAGTTGAGGAACTCCGGCGGGCCCCAATGCGGCGCACAATCAGATGCAAAGGCTGCGGTCCGACCCTTGCCGAAAGCTCCGATCGTTAGCAGCGGGTCATCTCCGATAGTTACAAGCACCTTTGCGTCAGGTTTCGGGGTAAGCCGGTTGTAGCCTAAAAAGAAAGGCCATTCGCCTTCGATGCCGACCAGGACTGAATGGTCAGGCTGGTTTGCGACCGGGATGATGCCTTCAGGGGCCTCGAGGCGATCGTCATAAGGCTGACAGGTTACCGGCAGGACTTGCTCGACCGGCGTGTTGTGGTAGCGCGCCCTCCCGTCGATGCCGGCGAATGACATCCAGCCGCCCACCATCATCAATCCGCCGCCAAGGGCAACATACTCACGAAGCAGCTTCAGGCGATTGGGCCTGCGCTGGGATTTACTCAACATCTCCGGGTGGAACAGCAGCGAGTTCGCCCCGACATCAGAGAGGATAATCGCATCATAGCAAAGGAGTTGATCGAGATGCTCCGGGAAATCGGCCGGAATCGTGCAGGTCCGCATCCAGTCAACTTTATGCCCGCCGCCGGTAAGGGCGTCGACCAACGCCTGGCCGTCTTCTTTGTAGGCGTTTACTCCGAAGTAGTCGAACCCTTTGATCTCAAACCCTGAAGCAGTTACCTGCTCGCCTGCCAGTAGTACCTTTGCCATCGATTGCTCCTTATTTTCTGGCCTGCAAGTTTAGTCTCGAAGGCATCCTCAGGCAATGGTAGGTCTTGGCACTTGAATCACGGGCCGGGCCGGTCATAATCGTTATCAGCAAATCGGACGTGGCTTGATAATTGAAATCAAAGGAGCGAGACCATGAAGCTTGGGGTAATGGCTGCACTGTTTAGCGGTATGTCCCTGGAAGACGCGCTAGCTTACTGTAGGGATATCGGGCTGGAGGCGATCGAGTTGCCGATCGGACCGTATCCGGGCGATCCGTGGGGCCTCCATGGCCTCCATAAGTCCAAGAAGAAGCTGCGCGAGCTCAAGATCATGGTCGCCGACGAAGGGCTGGTAATTGCAGGCATTTCAGCCCACGGTAATCCGGTTCATCCCGATAAGGCCATCGCCAAGCGAGATACCGCCATGCATCGCGACGCGGTCCGGCTGGCGGGTGAACTCGGCACGGTTGTTATTAACTTCTCGGGCTGTCCCGGCGGGGCACCTGGCGATAAGACGCCGAACTTCGTTACCTGCCCCTGGCCGCCGGAATTCGCAGCCGCTGCCGATTATCAGTGGAATAAGGTTCTCATTCCGTTCTGGAAAAGGGAGAACGATTTTGCAGCCAAGTGCGGCGTGAAGATCGCCTTTGAAGCCCATCCCGGGATGACTGTCCACAACCCCGAAGACATTGTCCGCCTGAGAAAAGCCGCCGGCAAGCAGTTGGGCGCAAATCTGGATCCGTCTCACTTCTTCTGGCAGGGGATCGACCCGGTCGAAGCTGCCCGTTACCTCGGCGAGAATAAATGCATCTTCCACGTCCACGCAAAGGACTGCGCGATAGACCCGCGCAACTCAGCGATAACCGGCAATCTGGATATCAAGAGCTACGGTGACGTTGCTCGCCGGTCGTGGGTTTTCCGCACGTGTGGCTACGGCCACGGGGACGATTTCTGGAAGCCGTTCGTATCCATGCTGCGGACCTACGGCTACGACGGCGTGATGAGCATCGAGCATGAAGATTCGCTGATGAGCACGAACGAAGGGCTGGAAAAAGCGGTCGAATACCTCCAGGGTATCATTATCAGCCAACCTGCCGGCGAGGCCTGGTGGTTCTAGGAGCGGTTTTCGTGAAGACAGCCATAGGTCAGAACTTTGGCCCCTCGCGGGCCCGAAACTATGTTGCACTAAGCATCGCTTTGGTTGCGATAGCGGTAGATTTTGGATTAGTTCTTACTTACTTGCCTCGCTATTGGGTCCGGCTGCTGCCCGCTTTCGTGGCAATGTCAGCTTTGATGATAGCAGCTCGCGGAAACCGGGCGTCATTGGGTTTGACTTTTCAGATGAAACCCAGTTACTACTACTGGGTGAAAGTAGCCTTTATATGTGCAGTGGTCGTCACAGCGTTATGTATTTCCGCCTCGATTGGCACCAGAATGATGGCCGGTTCGGTAGCAAACCAAACACATCAGTCGGGTAGGGTGGTTTTAGCTGTGATTCGATCTTGTGTGTTGGCTCCAATAGTGGAAGAAGTATTATATCGTGTGGTTTTTTGCACAGCTCTGGTTGGGTTGGTCGGATCACGTTGGACGATACTGTTGACCGGATTAATTTTTGCTGCATTGCATTTTGCATATGGAAAGCCAGCCCCTGACAATCTTTTCGCTGGCTTTTTCCTTGCTTGGGCCTTTTTAAAAAGCGGGTCAGCACTTGTTCCAGTATTACTTCATTCCCTGGGTAACGTCATAGTGCTTGCGACAAGAACAGTCGGTTAGAACTTATTTCTGGAGATATTCGTGCGTCGGGTGTCGGGGTTAACTCTGGTCGAGCTGGTCGTAGTGACGGGAGTGCTTGCACTGCTTGTCGGGCTTCTGGTTCCGTCGTTCAGCACTGCGCGGCAACAGGCGAAACTGGCTGGGTGCGCTGGAAATATGCGGGTAATCGGCATTGCGCTGGCGAACTACTCAGCCGCTAATAAACGATCGCTGCCACCGTTTGCCTTCAGCGATTTATCTGGAAATCTTCCCGCTTCGGGCCATTGGGGCGGGTCTCTACCCGGTACTGCCGGTACGTTCGGCAGGCCAGGGATCAATAGCGTTAACTTGTGGGCGCTCGTCGGCGAGCGCATGATCCAGCCACAATCGCTTATCTGCCCCGCAGCGCCAGTTGATTTCGAACAAGGCCGGGCGAGCTACTTTTCCAACACTCGACAGTTCAGCACCTATTGCCTGCGATTCCCATATAGCGGGGACATCTACTCAGGCGGTGGCAGGCCTGGCCCAGCCGGCGGGGGGCTTCTTGATATTTACCTGCAGACTGCAGGAGGGCGAAAGATTCCCAGCCGTTTCGGGAGGGTCGGGTATTACCAAACAGCCCCATTGATACGTTACGACCGCAGCTATAGAACCGATCCGGCAGCAGCAAGCGATATCGGCGACGGTTCCTACGACGTTGCGTCAGATACCATGTTGGCTGATTCGTTCTGGTGGCAGGACAGTTACGCTGAGGATTTGCCCGAAGATGTGCCCTGGTCCGTTCAGGCTTCCTGGTCTCATGAAAACATGTTCAATGCACTTTCGGGCAATGGTTCGGTCAAGACCGTAACCGATGATGGGACGGTGGCTGCAAATTCCAACTCGCCGTCTGGGGCACTCGAAGATGACGGAAACAACTTCGCAAGCTACGCTGAGAATATCTGGCAGTTTTTCGATTGGCAGGGCAAGAGCGATTCCTGGCTGGTCCTGGCGCCTGCTGGCCGGTAGACTCACCACTCATGCGGATTCTCGTAAGCAATGACGACGGCATCGATGCACCAGGCCTGTCAGCCCTGGCCGGCGCTGTTGGGGATATGGGCGAGGTTACAGTCGTCGCCCCGGCCTCGCCTCAGTCGGCCGCCGGACATGCTATAACGCTCCATCATCCGCTTACGGTCAAGCAGGTTGAGCTTCCAGGCCTGGCGGGGAAAGCCTACAGCGTTGACGGCCGACCTGCTGACTGTGTGCGACTTGCGATCAAGAACATCCTTACCGAACCGCCTGATCTGGTCATCTCCGGCATTAACGCCGGGGCCAACGTCGGGATAAACGTTTTTTATTCGGGGACGGTTGCCGCAGCAGCTGAGGCGGTTATGTGCGGCATCCCAGCCGTTGCGATGTCTCTGCAGATAAGGGGCGACAGCGGAAACTTTGCTCGCGCTGCCCAGCTTTGTCGATGGGTTCTATCCCAGCTTCCGATCCAACCCGGCAAGGCTGAGTTGTTCAACGTAAACATACCCATCCTTGATCCGGGCTGGCCTGTTGGTGTGCGGGTCGTACCGCAATCGACCGCCGGCATCGAAGACATCTACCACGAAGACTCCGACTCCAACGGCCTGCCTGTATTCCGGCTTGGAAAAAAATTCGGCTTCCTCGGCCCGACCGAAGGTACCGACATCGAAGCCCTCGCCGCAGGCTATATCACCGTTACGCCCCTGCGAGTAGACCTTACCGACCATCAATACCTCCCCCGGCTTTCAAGTATCGATTGGGCCGACCCGCCCGAGCTCACCTGCGATTAAACGAATAAAAAAGGCTGACCCTCATTTCAAAGGGCCAGCCTTGTATTTCAAACTGAGTTATCTCAGTTATTACTTACGTCGTCTAATCAGTGCCATCGCGCCGATACCCAGCAGTGCCAGCGATGTCGGCTCGGGTACGCCGCCACCGTAGCCATAAAAGGTAGCAAAAACCGTCAAATCAGCCAAGGTAACCTGCCTGTCGTTATTGAAGTCGCCATCCCACCAGTATTGAGTTCCGGCAGCTCCAAAGTTTGTTGCCATGATTGTCAGGTCTGCAAGTGAGACCACCCCGTCCAAATTGGCATCGCCAAAATAAAGGGATTCAACGGGGCTTATGGTCGGTTCGCTATACCAGGCGTTTTCCGTAGCGTAGAATAGTGTCTGTTGGATCCCATTAAAGTCACTGAGGTAAGCATCCCAGTCGGCCATTACAAATCTTACATTATCGAAATCATTAATCACAACTATTCTTCCGTCATTATCTCCGATGCCGGTAATTAAGTACTCGATGGTCGCAGAAGGACCATTGAAAGTAGGACTGGTCAGGCCCTCGTCGGCTGAATCTATAGTAGATCCGCCGGAACCAACGCCGAATGAAAGGTCAAAGGGGTTCCCCGTATCCATACCTACCCCGAGAGCGACGTAATCTCCCGAGCTATCTGCACTGTCGTAAAGAGCCATGACTAATTTTTCGTAGTCTTCATCAATGCCGTTGGTCCCAACATCGACTGTAATGAAATATCCGGTGGTTCCCCCCGGGGGTGGGTAGATTGCCATCACTTGCGTGGCAGTTGCGCCTATCGTCAATCCCAGGCACGCCAGCAGTAAAACGATATTCTTCATAGCTCCTGCCCTTTCAATAAGTTTGCCTTAACATCAGGTCCCGCCAAACACGGGCTATTACAGATGCGAAAGAAACGCCCCGCAAAGAAAATGCTCTTAAGCAATAAGACTCTTATATGATATTAGATCAGATATTAGAAATTATCAAAGGAAAAAACAACCTGAATTACCCTATTATTCATTTGGGTAAAGGAGTATTTTTCTGCTGGAGGCGGTGGTTTATGGGCTTGTTGGTAGGGAGGCATTTTCGCTGAAGTTCCAGGGCGAGGCCGAGGCTGGCCGCAGCTCCAGACAATCAGCTACCGTTAGATCATGCTGTTCGAGCAGGGCCATTGGGCTTTCCGGCTGGCCGGTTTGGCTGGATAGGTAAATCGCCTCGATTACCGCCAGGTTCAGCAGGTTCTCTGGGCCGCTGCATTCGAAGAGCTTCGACCCTGATCTCACCGATTGAATGAACGCCTCCACCTGTCGGATCACCGGGCTTGCGGGAGAATCCTCGCCGGCCAGACTGTCCAGGACCATACCGTCGGGGTCTCGCATGATGCAGGTCTCGCAATCAGCGGTTAGCGAACCTACCTTACCGTGCAACGAAAACTGCTCGCTGACCGGGCCGCAGCGTCGACTTACTACTAAATTTCCAACGCAGCCGTCGCTGTAACGAAGCATTGCAACTGCGGTATCGTCCGTGTCGTAAACCGGCAGTGCTTCGTCAGCCGGGCCGGTCGGTTCAGGTCGGTGCCCTCCGCGGCTGGTTCCGTAAACCTCATCAGGCAGGCCCAGCATCCATACAAGAAGATCCAGCGGATGATAGCCCAGCTCCAGCAGAGCCCCACCGCCAGCCGATGACTTATCGCCTCGCCAGTCAAGCTCATCGCCCCAGTTGAACATATAGTGGGCACGCGCGAGAAACACCTGGCCAAGTCTGGCTCTCAGGTCGGCGGCCTTGCGATAGCCGGCTGCGAAACGTCGCTGCGTGCCAACAGCCAGCTTCAGATTCGCTTTTTCCATCAGCCGGGTGATCGCGACGCCCTCATTGAGGTTGCGAGCAAGGGGCAGTTCCTTAAAGACGTGAATGCTCCGTTCGGCGCACGCAGCCAGTAGATCGGTACTGCTGGCCGGCGGGGTCGTAATAAATACAGCCGCGGGGTGAGTCTCAGCCAGCAGCGAGCGATTGTCGTGATAACTGGCTACGCCCGTCTGGGCTCCGACTTCCCTTGCCAGCTTGGCGTTTTTATCCGAGACGCCAACCACCGACGCCATGTTGCTGGTCATCAGTGCGTCTAAAACGCATCTGCCGGCCGCTCCGGCACCTATTACAGCTACTGGTAAGGGGTCACAGGACATCACTATCGCCTCAGATGTGATTTACTGACCCGAGCGTAGGGCCGAGGCCAGCCATTGTCAAGTAGCCCAAGTGCCGATGTGGGTTGATGTGTTAACTGGACCTTGCCCTTGACAGCGGGATATTGTGGCCGTAGGATACCTCGACACGATCGCGGGGTAGAGCAGTCAGGTAGCTCGTCGGGCTCATAACCCGGAGGTCGGAGGTTCGAATCCTCCCCCCGCTATTGACGTTAAGTATTTAGGCACAAGCCCTTCCGCTTGTGCCTTTTTGCTGCGCCCACGCTAAAATGAAAGGATTGCAACTAAATTGCAACTAATCCAGTGGGTGAAGGGCTCCCCAAAAGGTAGAGCGATCGAGGTCGGGAGCCTTCGAGGAGAGTTGCAATGGCATCGATTTTCAGGCGTGGGAACTCCGGAACGTGGTTCATCAAGTACTACGTTAACAGCCAGCAGGTCTACCGCTCGTTGGAGACAAAGAACGAGCGTATTGCCCTGCAAATCAAGAAGCAGGTGGAGGCTGACGAGACCAGGGGCATACTCGTCGCTCCTTCCAGGATACTGCTGTCGGATTTCCTGGAGGACTTCTGCTTGTTCCTCACCACAATTCGGACAGCGAAGTCCTACTCGGGCGACATCTCATTGCTGCGGGTATTCTTCGGCCCGGTCTGTCCATCGATGGAGCTTGGCACACACGTGAACCGTCGCTTCCGTGATGCCGACGACAAGCCCATCAAGGACCGGTTCAAACGGCGGCACGTAAAGGCGAAGTACCTTGAAGACGTCACGGCCGAGATGATCGAGACCTTCATCTCGAATCGCATCCGCTTGGACAAGATCGCCCCCAAGACCGCCAACCGCCAGCGGGAGATTCTTCACCGGATGTTTGGGTACGCCATCAAGAAGTGGCGGTACGTCGCTCCAGATCGCCGCTACCCGAACCCAGCCGCCGCTGTGGAACGCCGGCCGGAGCCGGCACCGCAGATTCGCTATCTGACCAAGGAACAGATCGTCGAACAGTTGGAAGTGCTGGTCGACGACCCGACGTTGCATGCCATGGTCGCCACGTACATCTATGCCGGTATTCGCCGCGAAGCGGTCTTGTGGCTGACTATGGAGGATGTCGATTTTGGCCGTCGGTTGATCCACGTCCGTTCCAAGACAATTGATGGCGACTTCTGGCAGCCCAAGACCAAGCGAAACCGTGTCGTACCTGTCAGTAAGGCCTTGCTGGAGATACTGAAGACATACAAGCCTGAGCGGAAAGGTCCCTGGTTCTTTCCCTCCCCGCAAGGGTCCAGGTGGGATCCGGATAATTTCTCCCAGAGGCTGAGGAAGGTCAATCGGCAGCGTGGCCTGCCTTGGAGCTGCCTGGACTACCGCCACACATTCGGCAGCCACCTGGCTCAAAAGAACGTCTCGCTGTACAAGATCGCTGAGCTCATGGGTAACTCGCCCGGCATCTGCCGCAAGCACTACGCTGCTTTGACCCCTGAGAAGATGCATGACGTTGTGGAGTTCGAAGAGGAAGCTTCGCTCGGAGAGGCCGCCCTGTCTGAAGAAACAGCCAGAGCCCTGGTAGACCAATTGCTTGCCAAAGCAGGCCGATTAAGCCCGGAACCGATCCCAGGACCGTGTCTTCGACTGGCCCAATAGAAGTGAAGCGATACTACTAATGCAACAAGGCCGCCGGCTGAACTCGGTGGCTTTGTTGCAATCTGTGGGGGAGCCAAGAAACGGATCGCATGGCAGCATCTATTCAACGATTTCTCGCGACTCCAACCACGTCTCGACGTCTGCCCATCGGTATCGCAATGCCCCCTTGGAACCGTCGCTCATCACGATGGGATGAATCCCAGCCGCCTTGAGCCATCGTCGAACCGAGGAACGCCCAGCATCCAGCATTTCTGAAAGCGTTCGCAGGCTGACAGTAATGCGCTGGACCTGGGGCCTTCGGCGATTTCTCTTGGTCTTTGTGCTTGGTTTGGCTTGAGTATCCATGTCTGTTCTCACCCGCACTTGGTGTAACCGCAATTGGCACAGACCAAGCAGCCAGCTTCTTTCCGAAGAGACTGGTTGCATTCGGGACAGGGATTCAAGGTAACGCTCTCAGGGACCTCATCGTTTCCGCTTATCGCTTCTTGAATGGCTTGGGCAATCGCATCCGGGCAGGATAGGACGACGATGTCTTTGTTGTCCTTTCGGGCAACGCAGGTCGACAGACAGCGAATGCCCTTGAGCTGTTCGATGAGCACCGCTGGATCGACGCCGCATCGGAGGGCTGCAGAGACGGCCCGACAGGTTGCTTCGCTCTGCGATGGGCACCCACCCATCTTCCCGAGCACCGCGAATACTTCC
>SDBT01000961.1_pt1 | contig 48603 bp, 42 predicted proteins | sample 2277101 | NCBI WGS metagenome assembly SDBT01 (sample SAMN10404973, study PRJNA504765) | marine sediment metagenome | isolation source: marine sediment core GS10_PC15, 103 cmbsf | place: Arctic Ocean: Southern Knipovich Ridge | collected 2010 | reverse complement strand
CCTGCTCAATGAAGCCGTAGCCCTTGCCGTCATTAAACCACTTTACAATTCCACTGGCCATAGTGACACCCTCCTTTCAAAGAAATTCTCATAGTTCCAAACGTGAGGATGCCACCTTTGACAAATGGATCTTCCCTCAGAACGAAACCGGGCCGTCAACAAGGACGGCCCTTTATTGATTATGAGAATAATAATACCGTTTTGAGAGAAAACAAATGATTTTTTTCTTTTGATCAATATTTCTGGTCTCGTAAAAAGTCAATAAACAGACGGCTTTGCAGAAAGTTCATATGCAAGGCGCGCGAATCTTGAGGAATGAGGCGTACTTATCGTACGTCGGAATGACGAAAGATGAAGCGCAACGCCGCAGATGGACTTTTTACGAAGCCGTCAAGATTTGAGTCTGACGCCGAAACGGGGCAAAAGAGGACGTTTTGCAAAGGCCTCAAGGCAGGGTGTCCTTGAACGTATGCCAATTGATGAGCATGTCGGCCATGGTCTGGAAAATTGTCCTGGTGTCGGAACAGTCGCATCCCAGTCTTTTCATAGCCTCCCTTGCCCGTTTCTCAAGCTCCTCTATTTTTTTGTCAGCGTGTGCGATTTCGTCACTGACGTTTGCTCCGCTGTCAATCTTTGGCTTAAAACGTTCCGGCCATGTCTTAGCGTCTGAGAGCTCCTTGAGAAGCTGAGTGGTAGCAGCATCAACCCTTTGGTTTAAAGACATCGTCTAAATAGATAACATTTCCGTTTTTCTCAACAGGCCGAGGGGGTTCACTTTCGGCCTTAGACTTGACGATTTCCTCGATCACCTTCTGGAGCTCGGGGTTGCTGTCAACATAGTGCTGGATTTGTCTGGCAAGCTGCACCCACCCCTTCTCCAGTTCACTGGTGTCTACATCCAAGCCCGTGAGGTCTGCCAATATCGTGGACATTCGGTAAAGGAGCAGCAGATGAGTACCCTGCAGGTAAAACGGGCTGTGACCCCAGAGGCTGATCCCCTCGATGCCCACCCGCTTTGCTTCCTGCATGAGCAAAGAGTGAATAGCTCCAGGGCCCTCATAGTCTGCGGGGATGATCTCGTTGTCCTTCAGACGTTCTATGAGCTCGGGGCTTGAGGCAAGCCCTGAAATGACGGCATCCGTGTGCACCACATTGTCCTGCATACCGCCCAAGCTAACAATGAGATCAGACCCAAACTGCCTGCAAACGGAAAGCAACAACTCTACAAACGAGAACCACCGAAGCTGGGGCTCGCTGGCCCTAAGCAAAACCAGGCTCACATCCGTTTTTTCCTGCCGCGCGGCATAAAACGCGGCTTCCGGAGGAGAGACCTCTTTCAGCTGCCCGCCTTCTACACGTACGACGGGACGGCTATCATCGAATCGATAAAAACGATCGGGATGGATCTCAGCAAACCGGGTGGCCCCAAGCTTTTTTATGATGTAGTCAATCATGCCGATTGCCACATTGCCGCCGTTTGCCCAACCTTCAAACCCGACAATAAAGACCGGTCGCTTCAGGTCGGGCATGTGTTCTATGATAAGCTCTTCGCTCACGGCGGTCAGTTTCTCAGACAAACAGGGGTCGTGTCAAGGACGGGCCTCTTTTGTGCACATCCTGGTCTCCACCGCAGCCCCAAGGGCATACAGGTGAACGCAATCACGAAAAATCTGACCCTGGGCATTCTGGCACAATTCATGCTTGATCGCTTTAGTCGGGGTGTTTTCGGATATGGCACCCGAACTGTGGGCAGAGCGAAGATAAAGAGCATCTTTTTCCGGCGAACTTGGGGCAGTTGCGTCCTTGAGCGACGGAGACTCTTTGCAAAAGGAGGATCGACCAATGGGAAGAATCTTGGTGGTGGACGACGAAGTTGACGTCTGCAATATCATGAAACAGTTTCTCAGCAAGAAAGGTTATGAAGTCTACACCGCCTTTAACGGGTCAAGCGCCGTAAGCAAGGTTAAAGAGGTCAAGCCTCATGTCGTGTTGCTTGATATCAGAATGCCGGACATGGGGGGCATGGAGGTTTTGAAGGAGATAAAGGAGATTGATCAGGCAATTGGGGTTATTATGCTCACAGGCGTTACCGATGAAGAAGAAGCAGCGAAAACCTTTGAGCTTGGAGCCTATGACTACATTACCAAACCCGTGGATTTTGAATATCTTCAAACGGTTCTCACTGTGAAAATGGCAGACCTTCTTGCCTAGGGCTTGCGCAAGCCCTTAACCTTCTAACCACACCGTTTCGGCGCTTCCGAAACACTGAGACAATAAGATGATCGGGCACCCTGACAGTCCTCAAGAAAAACCATCACAAGAATTGAGGCCTTCATTTCCCGTATTGATAGCCGAAGACCATCCAGCCACACGCAGGCTGCTTGAAAAGATTCTCATCAGTGCAGGGTATGAGACCGAGTCTGCGGAAAATGGCCGCAAAGCGATAGAGTTGTTTAACGAGAGGTTTTTCCCCATCATCGTAGCAGACTGGGACATGCCGGAAATGGATGGCATTGAATTGTGCCGGGCGGTCAGAAAGAATGCTGTTGCTGGATATGTCTACATCGTCCTCCTGACGGTCAAGGAGTCCAAACATGACATTATCACCGGGCTGGAGGCGGGGGCAGACGACTATTTGACAAAGCCGTTTGACCGCACCGAATTGGTCGCCCGCCTCAATGCTGGGAAGCGCATACTGGAGTTGGAAAGATTCTTAAGAGAGGCCAATGAACGATCTAAGCGGGAGATAGAGCAGCGTAAACAGGCAGAGAAAGCGCAAGGAAAGCTTGTTCGGGAGCTACAAGACGCACTTGCCAGCGTCAAGGCGTTGGGTGGACTGCTTCCGATTTGCTCTTATTGTAAGAAGATACGTGATGATAATGGCTATTGGAATCAGATAGAAGCATATATCGAGGAGCATTCAGAGGCAGACTTTAGTCATAGTATTTGCCCAAAATGTGCGAAAGAATTGTCCACACAACTGGAAAACGAAAACAAACGCCCTCTGTAGCCTATCGCCTCCCAAGGACAAGATTTATGGGAAAGGGGTGTGTGGTGAGACTATCTCGTTCATGCGGCTGATGTCATCGCGATAGTCAGCGGGCTGGGGGCTCCTCGCGCAGATGATTTGTGGCATGAATTGGACGACAGGGTCGTACAATTTTTGGGCCTTGAAGACGAAGATATGAACAAGGCCACGGGTCACGTGTCAGCTTCTGTTGAAAAAATGATGGAAGAATTGGGCGGCGAATAGTCGCAAGCTGGCAAGATCCCCTTGCGGCTGGCCAGCGACGTGAAAGAGAACTTTTGCCCACTATTTTGCCAGAAAGTGGCATTTTTTTGTCTCTCTCCAACCTTATTTTTCCAACTCCCCCGACTTCAACCGTTGTGGTCGTGCCAAACAACCAGCTGTAACCATTAGAGAATCAAACAAAAAGCACGTGGAGGGCATCCTTGGCATGATTTTTTCAATTGACAGCTCCCTACGAGGCCCCCTATGGTTACACAAAAATAAGCTTCAGGGGCCGCAAAGGAGGCCAATATGTGCAAGTGTTGTACAGCTCACAAGCATTCCAAAAAGAAGCACTATGACTTTCTCCGTGACAACACCCACAGCCATGACGGTGTGGAGCACACTCATGAGCACGCCCATGGGCATGATCATGAGCACGATCACAGTCACGGGGAAAATCACGGACGAGACAAGCATACTGATCAAGGAAAGCAACCACCGTCCAAGGAGTAAAGGGAACAAGACGGACATATCGAGACCTTTGAAAAGGGCACCGCAAACCCGATAACACAACCAAAGCCATGAAGGCTGCCGCGGAAGAAAACCAAGCCTGCCCTCATGGCTTTTTTCTTAGGCTAGTGTCCATCCAGAAATGGTAGATTTTGGTTCAAGACAAGGCCGCAGTATTGGGCCAAAAGATGCCATTTGTGGATGGACACTAAGCTAGGTCAGGGGTGACTATTATGTGTGAGGCCAATGCATATCTAATCAAGGATGGAAAGGAAGAGCTCTTCTTGGAGTCACTCGACAAAGTTGAGCCTGACAACGGCAACCTCCGCCTTACCAGCATATTTGGAGAGCAGAAGTTCGTCAAGGGCAAGGTCGTCCGCCTTTCATTGGTGGACCATAGGGTTGTTATTGAACAGATCGACTAGGTAGTTTCCATCCAGAAATGGCATCGTTTGGCCCAATCCGGCGTTCTCCGCGGGTTGCGTCCTCGACGTATCCCCGCTGTGCGGGACTGCGGCGAAAACCCTTGTGCGGCCTTGCCTCGGACGACCAGGGAAAGGGAGAAACACGTAAACTGTCACCAAATGAACAACAAGACTCCCCCAAGCACCTACAAGGCGATCCTGCTGGGGATCTTCCTTGGCCCCACTCTGTGTCTGGCGGCTGCACCGCCTCCCTATAGCCAAGTGGGGCAAGTCGAGTCGGGGCATTTATTCTGGTTCCTGTACGTAGGCATTCCCTCCATCGTACTGACAGTGATAGGCATAAGCATTTTGTTGTACCAACGAAACAGGGTTCGCACCCTCCAGCAGAAAGTGGCCAAAAGAGGTGAGGAACTAAAAAAATCTGAAGAAAAATACAGAAGCCTTGTGGAAAGTGCTGAGGACTTTATCTTCACGGTGGATGAATCCGGCCGTTTTCGCTCCTTGAACAGTTTCACCGCTAGTTTCTTTGGCGGGACCCCATCCCAGTTTCTTGGCAAGCCCCTGTCCGTGCTTTTCTCAGAAGAAGTCGCATCGCAGCACCTGAGGCTCATCCGCATGGTCTACGAGTTTGGAAAAAGCTTGCGGGATGAGTTTATGGTGACAACGGGTGAGCACAACACCTGGCTCAGCGCCAATTTCATGCCAGTCAAAGACGAACGAGAAAGGGTGATTTCCGTTCTGTGTATTGCCAGGGATATTACTGACAGCAAGAAATTGGAAAGTCAGCTTGTCAACACCGAAAAGCTTGCCTCGATGGGGACTCTGGCTGCTGGTGTGGCCCATGAACTGAACAACCCACTGGGCGTGATACTTGGCTTTACAGATCTTCTCCTGGAAAAATTCGAAAAAGACAGCCAAGATCACGAGGACTTGAAGACCATCGAACGCCACAGCCTTCATTGCAAACAAGTGGTGGAAAACTTGTTGAGCTTTGCCCGGCACGGCGAGGGGACATCGGAACACTTTGACCTGTATGATTGCATTCATGAGATCATCGGTGTTGTAAAGCATTCCCTTGACATGAACAATATTCGCCTCAGACTCGACCTGCTCCCCGGCCTGCCCGCGGTAAAGGGGGATACCCGCCAGATGCAGCAGGTTTTCTTGAATTTTATCAACAACGCCTCGGCAGCAATGAAAGATGGAGGAATGCTGGAAATAGGGACCTCTTTGGACAACGATCAAGGCAGAGTTCGCGTTGTAATTCGCGACAATGGGCACGGGATCAAACAAGAACACATGGAGAATATCTTTGACCCCTTTTTTACAACCAAGAGTGAAGGGGAAGGCACTGGTCTGGGTCTGTTCGTGAGCCATGGCATTGTAACCAAATACAAAGGGACTATCACGTGCGAGAGCAGCACTGAAGACGGGCCACAAAGACCCCGCGGAACCACTTTTACAGTCACGCTAAGAGCCAAGGAAGGGGATGATGGCTGATGGCTAGAATATTGGTTGTTGATGACGAAAAGGACATGCTAGCCCTTCTCAGGAGGATTATAGCCGAAAAGACTGAGCATGATGTGGTGACAGAGCATAACCCCTTGAAGGCAGTCGAACTAGTCGGGCAAGGACCCTTCAACCTGATCATCACCGACCTCAAGATGCCCAAGATGGATGGAATTGCGTTCTTGGATGAGGTCAGAAGGATTCAACCAGCTGCTGCGGTTATCATCATGACGGCCTATGCTACGATAGAGACAGCGGTTGAGGCCACCCGAAAGGGCGCCCTTGACTACATCTCCAAACCCTTCCGAAAGGAACGCATTCTGCTCACTATCCAAAGGGCCTTGGAGTGGCAGGCCATGGCCCGAGAAAATGTTTCCTTGCGCAAATCCCTCAGACAGCAAGAGGCCTTTCCTTCCATTGTGGGCTCCAGCCAGGCCATGCTGTCAATCCTAAATCAGGCCAAACAGGTGGCAAAATCCATGGCAACCATCTTGATTCAGGGAGAAAGCGGCACCGGAAAAGAACTGGTGGCAAAGGCCATCCATGCGTTTAGCGACCGCCGCGACAAGCCCTTCGTGACCATTGACTGCACTGCCATACCTGAACAAATCATTGAAAGCGAGCTTTTCGGGCACCAAAAGGGGGCCTTTACCGGAGCCATCAGAAACAAGAGGGGCCTGATAGACGAAGCCGACCGGGGGACTCTGTTCTTGGACGAGATTGGAGAGTTGAGCATGGTAATGCAGGCCAAGCTCCTGAGACTTCTTCAAGAGGGAGAATACAAGCCTGTGGGGAGTCTGAATACCAGACATGCTGATATTCGGTTTGTAGCTGCCACTCACCACGACCTCAGGCAGGGTGTGGCAGAAAAGAGTTTTCGGGAAGACTTGTTCTACCGCCTCAACGTGATCAGTTTTCGCCTTCCTCCACTGCGTGAGAGGGTGGAAGATATTCCGCTGCTTGTACATCATTTTGTGGAAGAATATGGGCGGCTCAATAACAAGAAAATACGCAATATCGAACCAGAGGCCATGTCCGCGCTGATGGCACGACAGTGGCCCGGAAATGTCAGGCAACTGGAAAATGTCATTGAGCGCGGAGTGATCTTGTGCCGATCCGATCTAATCAGGCCGGAAGATTTCGCGACTGACGCCACCGGCACAAAGCCGCTGCCCTATTTCAACGAGGCCGTTTTCAGCCTCCCTTTCAAGGAGGCAAAAGAGGCTGTGATAAGGGCCTTTCATCGACAATACATCCACTCAATCCTTCAGCAAAACCACGGCAACATCTCCAAGGCAGCCGAGCAGGCTGGGGTTCAGCGGCAATACGTACACCGACTTATGAAGCGCGAAAGGATCGATGCCGAGGGGTTTAAACAGGTGTAACCTGTTGGCTACACCTGTTAAGCCGCTGTAACTCAAGGGCCTTCCTGCGGCTTGGTTCGCGCGCGCCCGGTTTAACTGTAACCTTTTTGTTTACAACCCTGTATTCCTCACCATGGGATCCTCTCCCCATCTAGGTATAATCTTACATCATTTCAAACGCTTATAAACAATCGGTGAGCTGTTCCGGATCATGGTACGTGTCTTGCGACAACAATGACCCGTTGGTATCAAGGGCACTATGCGCCGCCCTGTTGCTTAATTTCCCTTCTCGTGCGTCACGATTTGTTCGAACATGAAAAAGATCTCTGTCGAAACGATCATCGTTCCCGTTGAAGAAGAAATTTCACTCAAACCGTCAGTTGCCCCTGAAGACAGTGTCACGGATGCCATAGAGGACATGCTCAAGAACGACTTGAAGCGCATTGCCGTAACCCAGGGAGGCCAGGTTGTGGGCATGATTAGGCTTGAAGATGCCTTGAAGAAAATCGGATTGGACGGAGGTCTGAAATCCAAGGAAAAGCGAAGCATTGTCATCCAGGGCCGAAAGATCATCTTGGACAAATGAGTCAGTAAACAAACAGCTAACAAGAAGAGGCAGTAGAACGACATGGAGGGAGGTGGAAATAGTTGTAACCGGCAGGGCACAGGTTTTTTGGTCAAGATATTGATGGTTTCGCAACAACCATACAGGAAAGGAGAGAATTGCCATGAATTTCTTTAGACAGTGGGGACAATTTATGATGATGGGCACAAGGGCCATGGCCAAATGGGAAGTCGCCAACGCAAACATCATAATGGGCGACCGCAAGCGACTTGTCCTGCTCGGCCTGTTGCTTCTTCCCATTATCATCGGGGGCATTGCTTTTGCCGAACATTTTGTTGAGCCGCTTGGAGACGTCATGCCGGACATTCTTGGCGGCCACAAGGCCTACAGCCCGGCCTTTTACAACACCATGATCTTTATCGTATCTATCCTCATCGGACTGGGCGCAGGCCTGATCACAGGCTGTATTGGGGCGGGCGGCGGGTTCATTATTGCCCCTGCCCTGATGAGTGCAGGCATTAAGGGAATCCTGGCGGTTGGAACGGATCTATTCCACATCTTTGCCAAGGCCATCATGGGGAGCGTGATCCACAGAAAGCTGGGAAACGTGTCAGTGCCCCTGGCCCTGGTCTTCTTGATCGGGGCCATCATTGGGGCAACCCTCGGCGGGTACATTAACCGCGTGCTCTACGAGATCAACCCCGTGCTCAGCGACACCTTTATTACCACTGTCTACGCCGGCATGTTGGGTTTTCTGGGAATCTACGCCATGTTCGACTTTCTCAACGCCAGGAAGGCTGGGGGCGGGGGCGACGCCCACGGCGGTGGTGACGCCCACGGAGGTGGTGACGCCCACGGAGGAAAGGATGAAGGGACAGACATGGGAAATCTCCCGCAAAAGCTTCAGGGCATGAAGATTCCTCCCATGGTCAAATTCGATTTCGACTATACTCCTGGCGGTCGCGGCATCTCGTGGGTATTCCTGGTTGCCAGCGGCGCCCTTGTGGGGCTTGCAGCAGGCATCATGGGAGTTGGGGGTGGTTTCTTGACCTTCCCCATATTTGTTTATGTGCTGGGCGTTTCATCCATGACCACAGTGGGAACCGACATCTTCCAGATCGTTTTCACGGCCGGCTATGCCTCTATCAGTCAGTATGCAATCTACGGCTTTATCTTCTATACCCTGGCCATGGGCATGCTTTTGGGGTCTTTGCTGGGTATCCAGATCGGGGCCATGGTCACGAAGGTAGTAAAGGGTATCACCATTCGTGGCTTCTACGCCATGGCTGTGTTGGCAGGTTTTGTGAATCGTGCCTTTGCCCTACCGGCCAAGCTGGGTGAAATGGGGATAATTCCTATATCAGAACGCCTCGGCTCCATCTTAAATACCATCGGGGTCTGGGCATTTTTCATAGTCATCGGCGCATTCAGCGTCTGGGTGATCGGCACGTTCCTGGGAAATATTGGGGCCCTTAAGGGAGAGGAGGCGACAACATGATTGCAAATAAGAAAGAATTCTTTGGCGGCGCTGGAATGATGGCGGCGTTTATCCTTGTGCTGATCATCATATTTATGCCCATTTTTGGCGGCCAGAATGGCCTGGACTACCTGGACGGCCTGTACAACTCCATATCAAAGGGCTCGGCTTACTACATCCTAAAGGTCAAACAGGATACAGACGAATTCACTGGCAACTCTGTTACTGTGACCTTGGTTATGGCAGAGGAAGAGCGGGCCAGACAGACTGCCCCGCTCTTGATGAAGGGCGGGGCCATGGTAAACGTGTCAGGGAAAGAATTGAAGGTCTCCGGCGATCTGGGCAAGATCCTTGAGAACTGTCTGGCCGATGCAGACTACATGTACAAGAACGATGGCGAGACAGTCTATAAGAAATATGGCTACGACGAGAAGCGGGTCCTTCTTAACTGGTGGATAGCACTAAATCACATGGAGAAAGACCTGAAGGATCAGAAGAAGTTCAACGAGGCCAAGGTCGTTGCTTTGGTGACCAAAAAGGCCGTGGAGTGTTCTTACAATTATTACGAAATCTCCCCACAAAAAATCGGTGACCGTTTTGGCATAGTCATCTTCTCTTTGGTCTTTTATGTGGTCTACACCCTGTGGTACGGCTTCGCCATTATGTTTATGTTTGAAGGATGGGGCCTGAGACTGGAACACTGACCCCCACAACTGGGTTCAAGCGCGGCAGGGCCATTCAGTGGTCCTGCCGCCACTCTGCCACTGACCCTCTGAGACCTTTGCAAAACGCCCCTTTTTGCCCGACTTCTGTGTCAGGCTCAAACCTTAATCCTCGAAATACTCAATGTATTCCTGTGGTTAAAATTTTCGCCTTCCTTGAACTCGAACATAAATTGGCATTTTTCAAAGGTCTCCCTTTTCTTTAGCCATTCTCGATTTCAGCTCCAAGTTCTCCCTCTTTACCCGGGCAAGCTCCAAGACCCGGTTTATGGTAAAGAGTATGCCATCCTTCCTGAAAGGTTTGGTAATGAAGTCAGCAATTCCTTTTTTCATTGCGTCATCGGCTGTTTCAAGTGAACCATAGGCCGTGATGATGATTACAGGAACGTCAGGTGTTATTTCCTTACATTCATCAAAGAGCTCCATACCGTCCATGCCGGGCATTTTGAGGTCGGTAATGACCAGGTCGAATTCCTTTTCGGTAAGCATCTTCAGCCCTTCAGAGGGGTTATTGGTCGTCTCCACCCCATAGTCGGTATTGTCTTCTATGATCATCCTGAGCAGCGTCAGCATATCCAGTTCGTCATCAATCACTAGTATTCTCTCTGCCATCACTTTCTCCTATTCTGTTGGTTATTTGCGAATCGCGACCTGGGATTCACTATCGTTTTAGCTCTATTCGCTCCCATGAGCAGTTACCGATTCAGAATCTTCCACATCGGCCACAGGCAGCATAACAGTAAAAGTGGTCCCGGGTTCTTTTCCCTCCGCCCTGGTTTGGGTTTTGACTTGTATTTCGCCTCCAAACTTTTTTACAATCCCGTAGCTAACAGAAAGTCCCAACCCTGTGCCCTCTCCCACCTTCTTGGTAGTAAAGAATGGGTCAAATATCTTTTCCCTGTTCTCTTGAGGTATTCCGCAGCCTGTATCTGCAAAGCTTACACTGACGGCATCATTTGAACGGTGTGCCGAGATGGTCAGGATTCCCCCGCTATCCATAGCCCCTACCGCATTATTAACAATGTTCAAAAATACCTGTTCCAGTTGTTGGCCGTCTCCTCTAACTTTGGGAAGGTCTTCTTCTATGTCGGTTCTAAGATCTACCTTCCGTGTAATCAGGGTGTTCATAACCACATTCATCACCTTTTGAAGGTCGGTGACAACATCAGCCTCCACAGTGGCCTCTCTGCGGATCCTCGCAAAGGCAAGGAGGTTTTCGATGATTCCCTTGCAGTTGTATCCCTGCCGTTCAATGGTTTTGAGCATGTCATATTCTTTGGAGTCTTTGGGAATTCTGTCCAACAGCAATTCCGAAAAGCCCAAGATGATCGCAATGGGGTTGTTTATCTCATGGGCCACACCAGCAGAAAGGGAACCCAAGGATGCGAGCTTTTCTGTATGAAAAAGCTGTTCTTCAATCATCTTGTTCTCAGTGATATCCCGTGAAATCACCAAGACCGTGCTCATCCCACCCTGGTCCGTGCCAACGGCCTTGTATTTTGTGTCGAGCCAATAGTCCTTGTCCCCTATTTTGGCCTGTTCTTCGTGAGTAATGGTTTGGGCAGTTTTCAAGACCCTTTTGACGATTGAACACACTTTCTCCGGAACCGCATATTTGACAACATCTGTCACGTTCTCGCCGATGAGTTCTCCGGCACTCTGTCCTGTGAGTTTCGTCAAATATTGATTGACCGACAGGATGTTGCAGTCTTTATCGACCGTAAAGATCATGTCATCTGCCGACTCAACAAGGGAGCGGTACCTTTCCTCAGAACGTCTAAGCCTCTTGGCATAGTGTTCCAGGTCTTGAGTAGTTTCCTTTACTCTGCGTTCCAGGGTCTTAAGCCAGGCCCTCTCGTTTGCGATCAAGAAGGTGAATATTATGAGTACCGCAGCAGTAAAGGTGCCCTGTATCAGAGCCTGCCGTACATAGAGGGCATGCAAGGCATCTTCTACCTCGCTAACCGGCACAACCACGGCAACCGACCATGTGCGTGTTGCGTTTGCAGCTCCCAGCCGTGCCGGCGAATAGGCGATCAGTTTTTTCATTGTGCCGGTCACTCCCCGGTGCCAGCCTGAAATGTACCAGGAAGTCCCTTCTTCACCTTGCAACATGTTGGTTTTTTGTATGAGATCAATCTTGCCAAAAGAAATATGTGGGTCTTTGAACTTCCTAACCTCAAAGGCATTTTGGCCAACAAAATCCTTTTCCTGGTGATACAGAAAATTGCCGGATTCATCAATGACCCACCCATACCCTGTCTTGCCTGATCTTATGGGACCAACGTACCTCTTTGTGAGCGCGCCAACATCCACAACAAACACGAGCACTCCTGAAAAGCGGTACGTCGGTTTCGGATGCGCCTCATCACTTGAGATCTGATAGACCGGTGTGGCCATAGACATAACGAGTCCGGGTTCAGAGTTCTCAACAATCCCTTTCCTGACATCGCTCATATAGATCAAACTTTTGTTTTCCGGTTCCTTGCACCATTTGAAATAATCCTCATCACCATAGGACCCTCTTTCCACAAAGATCGCATTTGCATAATTGATTGAATATGCATTGGTTCCATTGGCGCTTATGAGCATAACCTTGATCACACCATGGTCCCTTGCGCTTGAAAGGGAGATTTTCATTCTGTTTGGCCAGGATACCGCCTCTACGTACTGGATGGAGGGTGAAAGGCTGAGTGTGACAAGTTCCCGCTTGACGGTTTTGACACCCTCGATGATTATGCCGGCGGCATGCCCGGCCAAGGCAAGCTGCTGGGCATTGAAGTCCTCATTGACGATCCTCTTCATTTCTTTGTGTGAGCGCGCGCCGAGGAAAAGTGCCACTGCAAGAAGAATAAGTATGAGGACTGTAACAAGCCGCAAGCCCGGCTTTTCGGCAAAGTATTGGAAGTATTTCTTCAAGCGTTATTTTCCCGTTACGGCAAGAGCCTAACCTGAACAGGCCGGAACCAAGAAAGATAAACTTGCCTTCTTTCCCCAACCGAGGGACCGAAGTGAATTAAAGTGCTCATTTCATCCGATACGTTCCGTTCACGACAGACTCGATATCCTTTGAAATATCTTTATAATAAAAGTCCACCATGCGGTCGTTGTACATGACCATATCCATCTGCCTGGTGTGGACCATTATGTGGCCCAGGACCTTTAACCGCTCTTCCATGAATGTCAGCTTGTGTCCCTCAATACGGGCAAATAGTATATCATCTTTCACTTCCACACGGAAATCAAACTGTTCCAGGAGCCTTGAGATAAGGGTGACTCTGCGATTTTTCCGCCCATCGTCAGCACCGCCCCCCTTAAACAGAAAGGTCACGTAGTTCTGCGTCTCCTGTTCTCCCACGTAGGCCTCTGTGGTAGAAAAGTGAAAACCCAGGCGCGAACTCACGTTGCAAAAGCGCTTGGAGATGATCATGTAGTTCTTGTCGGCAAAGCGTCTCCCCACTGCAGGCTCTATGCTCGGGTCAGTGGCAGCTCCCATCATGGCCGAAAGAAACCCTTTGGTGTCCATGGGGGGAGGGCCTTTCCACGGCAGGGCCGTCATGCCTTCCCACAGTGCGCGCATGGGGATGGACACAATCTCTTCGGGCCGGACTTTCTTGCCCTGGACTTCTGCTTTGATACCGTCCTCCAAATCGATAACCCACCACTGCAAGGGAACTTCTGAGACCAATCTCTTGGTCGACCTCTCGGCAAAGCGACTCTCTTTGCTCAGCTGAAACATGGCGCGTACAGAGACTTCGTGGGCAAACCTGGTAATATCATGAAGGGTTTTGCAGCCCTTAGGGGTAAAGCCGGCGCTCCGGGGATCCGTCAGATTCAAAGGGGTTATCATCTGAAGGATCTCTCTGAGCTGTTTCAAGACAGGTGAAGCCTGAAAACTGTCCTCAGTTTCCTTTCCCCTCAGCAACTCTTCCACCACCCCTTCATAGACGTTTGCGTACACTGCGTCCACGGTCACCTGCACACCACTCTTGAGGACCTGGGTGGCGTTTTCCGTATTGAATATGGATGGCACGTTGTACTCCCTGGCAACCGTGGCAAGGTGCCCGAGGATGGTTCCCAGGTCCGAGACAACAGCAGAGGCCTTTTGAAGCACCACCGCAAACTCAGGATGGGTGTGTCTCACCACGAGTACACCGCCCTCAGGAAAATTGGCCAGGTCCTCGTCCCCTCTGACAACGAAGACAGGGCCGGCGCCAACGCCGCGACAGGCAATGGTGCCTTTGTCCAAAAGAGGTTCGTGTCCCTCAGTCACTGCTGACGGCCTCTTGTCACTCCCAACCCCCATGGAAGTCACGCGCAGAGGCCTGGACTGCAGGAGGTAAAAACGGCCCTCTTGATCCATGGCCCACTCCATATCCTGCGGTCGGCCAAAATGAGCTTCCGTCTTGCGAGCATAGGCGGAGAGAATGGAAACCTGTTCATCCCCCAGACATAGTTTGGCCTGCCATTCCCCGGGTACAGGGACTTCCCGGGTCCCACCTTCCGGCCGCCCAACGAGCATGACCTCCTGGCAACCACCACCTTCACGCGTGATCTCTGGTGCGCCGACTCCACAGACCCTGCAGTCATGTGTAGGGACCTTGCCTTCCACTGCGTAGGCCCCGAGCCCCCAAACCGCATTAATCAGGAGAGTATCCTCTTGGGGGTCTTGAGGATCACGGGAGTACATGATACCGCTGGCTTTGGCCTGGACCATGGCAAGCACGCCCACAGCCATGGCCATTTCCTCTATGTCAAACCCCTTGTCCTTGTAGTAGAAAAGGGCTCGGGGTGTGAACTGACTGGACAACACATTCTTGTATTGGGCCAAAAGTTCTTCGCGGGAAACATTCAGCGCGGTTCCATACTGACCCGCAAAACTGGCCATAACGTCCTCATGGAGCGCACTGCTTCGCACAGACACCTTCAGATTTTCTTCCCCGGCCTCTTTACACACGGTTGTATATGCATCAAGAATCGTTGTTTCAAGCTCAGGGGGTATTTGACCCCGTCTGACCAGTTCCTGCATTTCGTTGCTTGCGGCCTGCAATTCCTGATAGTTGCTGATGTCAAGCTTGGCCGTTTTTTCATTCAGGGTATCCTGGATATGATTATGCCGGACAAAGGTCTGGTAGGCATGGGTGGTAACTACGAAGCCGGGCGGAACCGGAAGGTCCAAGGCATTCACAAGCTCTCCCAGGAGGGCAATCTTTCCGCCGGCCGCGGCTATGGTGTCTTTTCCGAGATCTTTGAGTCCAAGCACATAGTCTGTTTCGGGAATGGCTGTTTTGGAGGCCAGGTGTTTGCGGATCTTTGCATCGGCTTTTTGATGGGCAATGATCAGGCCCTTGTATTTATTGTCTGCCAGGACATTCAGGCCATCAATAATTCTTTGGACCCCTTTGTTCACGGCCTGATAGGAAGCCAGGACATAGGCTTTGTCAAAAACATAGGCGCCGCTGGCCTTTTCCTGCATATCCCCCACGGTCATGAGCACTTCGTTGTTGCTTTTCAGCACTTCGCGAAAGGCCTTGTAACGCCTCACAAAAAGCTCTTTGTCGTCCTCATCTCCAAGAGCATTCTGCTGTTTTTTCTTGCTGAAAAGATTAAAAAGGGACCGAAAGGTTGTCAATACACAGCTCCTTGGTTTGACCATCCCCTCTCCCCCGGCGGGGAGGGGATGATGAACGCGAGATGCCTTCCAGCTTGCCGCAAGGTCATTTATTGACGGCTTCGCAAAAAGTCCAATTTCTGTGTTGCGCTGCATCCTTCGTAAACGAAAGTGCCTAAAGTGAGCTAAAGTGCCTAAAATGCCTAAAGTTAATGTGAACGCCTTCGGCGTTGTTAATCTAAGTTTTGTGGCCCGCGCCTTGTCGCAACGCAGCGAAGATCCCGCCCAACGCGGGGAACTTGGAGCTTTTTGCTTTGCCGTCTAATTCGGACTTTTTACGAGACCATCTTTATTGCTTCAGGGGCAATGATCCGTTCGACAAGGCCTTTTCGCCAACCCGGGAATCACAGCTTCAGAACCACATTGGTAATTTCATGAAACACGTCGCCCATCCGCACGACCCCTATGAGCTTGTCTCCTTCCATTACGGGCAAAAGATAGGCGTCCTCATGTATCATGATATGCGAGGCCTTCAGGATATTGTCCTCGGCATCAACCATGCCTTTTACCGCTGACATAGACTCCTTAATAGGCCTTGCAAGCCGTGATTCACTTCCTGATTCGAGCAAGCTATCCCACATGATGGGCACTCCGTCCTCGTAATGCTGTGCAAATTTGGGCTCCAGTCCCTTTAATATGTCTCTTTGCAAGAGCATGCCCACGAGCTTATAGGCCTCGTCAAACACCAGCACTGTGTGGTGACCTGTTTCATAAGCCACATTGAGTTGGGCGATCGCCTCCCTGAGCGTACCCCAATATGGCATATGGGGATAGTCGCTCAAGGGGATGGCCAGGTCCTTAACTTTCCTTTTCGTTTCCATGTTTCCTCCTAAAGTCACTGGATGTTTTCACTGTGTGTTTCGACCTTGCCGCAGCCAGCACTACTTCTTGGCTTGTTCCCGCATCTTCTTATGGGTCTCGATCAGGTCCACCAACTCCTGGCTTGGTTCCAGATTGTAGGTCTTGTGCAGGGCGAGCAACTCGTTTCCATAGTGCTCGACCGACCTGCAAAGCTTGTCTATCTCTTCAAGATCTTTTGAAACGGTCGCCTTGTTTTTGGCCTCTATGACCTTCTCGGTCAAGACCTTTCCTTGCTGCGCAAAACCCTCGTTGCAGGAAAGGCATAAACCGGTAGCCTCTTCCATTTTCAGAAAAAGCCCTTTTTTGCCGCACTTATTACACTCGGGCATGATGTCCTCCTCTATCTATAAACAGTGTTGTCAAAATGATTATACACACACTTACTTCATAACCTTTGATCGAATCCACCTATTGAGCCCCAGCCTCCATCACACCTTTGGCCGTCTCCAGTATGCCCTCAGGAAATCCGACAATGTTGTAGACACCCAGGAACCCGACGACCCAGACCACGGCCATGCACAGGACAAAGAGTAAAAAGCCGTATTTTACAAAATCCATGGGATGGATCATCTTCTCGCCTGTATCCGGGTAGACGCCCAGGCCATAGACAATGGCATTATTTGGCGTACCCACTATCAGGAAATGGGCAAAGGATGTGGCAAAGGCCACGGCCAGGCCCACTGCCCATGGCTCGCCTTCAACTCCTGTCATGATTCCCATGGGAATTACAATGGGCCCCAAGAGCGCAGTAGTACCCGCATCAGACATGAAGTTGGTCATCAAGCCGGACAGACCGGACATGCCTACCCACAGGCCAAAGCCCTGGCTCATGCCCACGCTTTCAAGGATCGTCAGAAACGTTTGGGCCAGCCACAGGGCAGCACCAGTTTCCTTCAAAAGGGCACCGAGGGTCAGGGCGCCACAGTACATGAGCCATGCATCCCACGATATCCCACCCAGGATCTTTTTCCAGTCTGTGGTCTTGAATACGACCGGAATCAGTAGCGCCAGTAGCGAAGGGCCTCCAAGCCCGAGTTCCTCGCCGCCCACGATCCACAGAAGCAGGATGAGGAGCAGCATACCAAAGGTCACGTACTCGGCATAGCTCATTTTGCCCATCTTCCTGGTTTCTTCTTTGATGGCCGCAAGCCCTGGGGTAAGATCCTTAGTTTTGATTTTTCTGCCAAACAGGACCAGCATATACACAGCCACCAAGACCCCAAGGACGGGCACTATGGGAAACCCGTATTTCATCCAGGTGAAAAAGTCCATGGGCACGTTGTATTCACTCCAAAATCCCATCATGATCACGTTACGGCCACCCGCTGCAGGCGAGCCAATCCCCCCAACATTTAAGGCAAAACAAAGGGTAAAGAGCAAGAACTTGGCCAAGGCCGGATCGTGCTCCAGCTTCCCTCCTTTGCTCTTGGCCGATACCGCACCATAATAGACCGCTACCATCACCGGGGTCATGAACGCACACATGGCATGGGCCGATATAAATGAACCTATAACTGACATGCTTATGCACAAAACAAAGATAGGAACAATAAACCCCTTGGTCCAGCCAAGGAGCCAACTGGCCAGCCGTTTGTGCAACCCCACGTCAACAACGGCCACACCCATGGCCAACACGCCCAGCAAGAACATTGGGGCATCGCCCGCAAAGGTCTTACCGATCATCTTGCGGGGAAGAAGGTGAAGAAAATAGGCCAGCATGGGCATCAGCACACCGGTCAGCCCGATCGGCAGGGCCTCGGTGGCAAAATAGATGATTGCCATGGGGATAATCCCGAGTACGATCATGGCCTTGTCGGCAGCCCCCTGCGTGTCATGGGCGATCTCCCATTCAATCATCTTGTTAGCAAACCCGTATTTTTCCACGATGTTCACTAGACTCTGTGGCGTGGGTAAGATGAAGCCAATCAGGACAAAAACTCCCAACCCAATACAGATCCATAACATCTTGTTCTCTAAGATCCCTCCTCCACCTACATCATGTTCGATTTCATGGCTCATACAGAAATCTCCTCCTTTCCGATTTTTTTTCAGGTGATGACACCATCACCCATTAACCCCTGACGGCTTCGTAAAAAGTCCATCTGCGGCGTTGCGCTTCGTCCCCGCCCTGTTAAATTCTCGCTATGCGAGACGGCGGAGCCGATTTAACAGGGTGAATCATTGCGACGTACGATAAGTACGACTCGTTCCTCAAGATTCGCGCGCCTTGCATCTGGAGCTTTTTACTGTGCCGTCCATTTGATGACTTTTTACGATTCCATTAACCCCTATTTCAGGACCATTTTGGAAATCTCTTTCAACAAATCCTCAAGATGGATAATTCCAACAACATCGTCCTCATTCACCACCGGGAGAAAATCCACTTGATATTTGTTGAGCAAAAACACCGCCTCCATGAGCATCTCCGTCTCCCGTGCGCAGGCCTTAATGGGGACCATAATCTCCCCCACTCGCTTCTTCGTCCCTTCAAGGCATTCTGCCTCCAGTTGACCCTCCCAGAAGATTGGGCCACTCTTTTGCGCCCCTTTCAGGAAATGCGCTGCCAAGCCAAAGACAAGTCCAGCGGCGGTCACAAAGCCCTTTATGACCTCTTTTTCCGAAGGCTCCCCTCCCACGACAATGAGGCATGGGGGCTTGCCCTTGCCCTTTGCCTTGTCCATGAGCCGCAGTGCCTCCAGGGCGGTATCATCCTCTTTGACATAATGGTACCGGCCCAATGGGCGCATAAAGTCTTTAACAATTCTTTCTGGTCTTTCTGAAGTCATTCATCCACACCCCGGAACGTCACAAAACAACGCAAGGGTCATACCAAGATGTGCGGCCGGCCTTGCTTTTCGCTAACCTGTTGTTTTTATGACTTTTCCCCTGCAGGCGCTTTGCCTCCCCCACCTCGTGACGGGCGATTTTGGCAAGTTTTTGCCATCCCGAGCAAAAGCTTGCCGTTTTTTGGGCGAATCCGTTTGACACGTCAAACACGTTCGGGTTAAGGTGAACGACTTTACAAGACCATCATATTTGCTGCTTTATGAAACTGCAATCTCCCTACACGAAGTACCTCCACGAATCCATCATGGAGGAGTTTATCCTGGGTTCCGATGTGATGCGTTCTATGATGAAGACGCTTCGCCAAGTGGCAAAACACGATGTAAATGTTCTTATTAGTGGGGAAAGCGGTACTGGAAAGGAATTTCTGGCCAAGATCATACACCTGCAAAGCCCCAGGGCTGAACACCCCTTTGCCCCAGTGAACTGCGGCATTCTGTCTGGGCTGATGTTTGAGGACAAATTGTTCGGACATGAGAAGGGATCTTTCACCGGGGCCATACGTCGACAAGAAGGCTGCTTTGAGATGGCAGACAAGGGCACTCTGTTTCTGGATGAGGTCTCTGAGGTGCCAATAGACAATCAGGCGGATTTTTTGCGGGTACTGGAGGATTTTCAGTTTTTGCGCATCGGAGGAAATGAACTAATCGCGGTAGATGTTAGGATTATTTCGGCAACCAACAAGGACCTGAAAGACCTGGTAAAGCAAGGGTTGTTTCGAGAGGACCTTTTTTACCGACTCCACGTGGTCCCTATATACATACCCCCCTTGAGAGAGAGGAAGATGGTTATCCCCAAGATGGTGGATCACTTCCTAAATCAGCTGGGCGCCTCTTATGAGAAAGCCAAACCCTCCGTAAAACCGGAGGTCATGGACACCTTCTGCCGCTATGATTGGCCTGGAAATGTCAGGGAATTGAAAAACCTTCTGGAAAGGATATTTATTGTCAACGATAACGAAGTGATAGGGGTTGAACATCTTCCGTCGGACTTTTTGTGGCATTTCAGAGAGCCCCACAGTGTCATGGACCTGGGCGAGGTTAGACGGGCTGCCGAAACAGAAGCTATCCTGGATGTGTTGCGTCGTGTGGGAGGCGATAAGGAACGGGCAGCAAAGATACTGCGCATCAGCCCTCGAACATTGAGACACAAGCTTCAAACATACAACATTAAGGTAGATAGAGGGGGAGAACCCGTGCCCGAAGACGTGCGAGGCGGTCAGGCAAAAGGCCTTTCGTTGGGGTAAATGCTTATTGTTGCAAGCGCTGCAAACTGTCGCTGGCAAAATCTATGGACGGATCCAGCTCCAGGGCAAGTTCATAAAATCGAATAGCCAGGCCTTTCTTGCCCATATCCCGATAGTTGGAAGCAATATTGGCGTAATCGATGGCAGAGCTGGGGTCGAGCTTCAGCACCTTCTTGAAACACTCGATAGCCTCTTCGTGTTCCTTCAGCTTGAAATGACAGAACCCCATTAGATTGTAGACGTCAGTTCTCTCGCGGTCGAGGCCTTCTGCCTTCTCCAGGGCGGCAAGGGCCTGTCGGTATCTGCCCAGATCTTTCAAGCAGATTCCGACATAAGACCAAGTACTGGCAACGTCTTCCTTTTTTGGATCAAGTTCCAAGGTCTGTTCGAAATACCTTAGTGCCTCTGACGGCTGATTCATGGAAAGATAACAAGACCCCAAGAAGAACGTCACATAATATCTTCCCGGCATCAAGGCGTCCATCTTCTGCAACTCGGCAATCGCCCATTCAGGGTCGTGGTTTTCTGCTATCAGCTTGGCAGAGAACATGCCTATGCCGGTTCCGGTGGCTCTTTCCCGAAAATGAGCCCCTGCAATGATGGTGTAAAACGCCGGAATCTGAAGGGCGGAGTGCTCGACATCCACCGCAATGACCTCCATGCCGATTCCGGACAAGGCAGAGATACAGCGTTGCACTTCTACCTTTATGTTGTCATCGGAAAGGTTTGGCATTTGGCTAATATCTATCTCGCTTTTTGGATGGGTGACAAATTCGGCCTCCTCTATGGCCGTGAACTTGGGAAGACCGCTTGCGACATAATTAGAAGCGGAATTGAAATCACCGGCAAGTTGCGCAACTTCTGTGAGGGCACGGCTCAGGGCCTTCTGAGGGTCGGGGGTGGTACCGGCCGTCCATACTATCTCGCTTTTTTCGGGAAAGGTCGAAGGGTCATAGGCGAGCACGCCCACGCTGGGAATGCCAGTGTCCAGCGAGAAATCGGAGATAAATAACCTGACGCCCGCTTTCTTGTACTTGCCGACCATGTCAAGCACCGCCGGGTCGGTTATTGACTCTGTGCGAATAGCGGGCTGCCTGAGTTTGTTTCTGCTAATAACAGAAGACACATGCCTTTCCACAATCTCGCATATGCCTTGACTGAGCGCTTCTTCCACGCAGTTTCCAGCACAGGGGCCATTGAATTGGTTGATGGCAAAAAACCAGTCAAAGGGAATGAGGATCTTTTCCTGTCGGGTCAGATTGTACGCTGAGGTCCATTTGAGAGGAATCTTGGAAAAAACCTGCCTGACCTTTTCCAGGTCATCAGAATCGTCGTGTACGGACTTGGCAATGGATTCAAAGGGCAAGGCGCGGTCCTTGATATTTTCGTATTTTTCAACAAGGAAGTTGTCAGGGTTCTTGCAAAAGCTGAAAAAACTGAACCTCTCGGCCAACTCCATCACCGCGCTTGCCTCTGATTGATGCGGAGTCGCCCCTTTGCCCATCTGTTTTTTGGTTCCGATGATATCATGTGCATCCCTGCCGCACAGGCTGAAAAATACTGGAATGTCCAATCTGCCGTTGTCGATCCTCACAGTATCTTCCAGGATGTCCAGGTTGATCTTCTTCAGTTTTTCCCTAAACCTCTGAACTGTCTCTTCAGGTGGCAAGACCTTGTCTTGGTCCAAGGTGAAACGCTTAAAGGCATCTTTCAGGACTACTTCAGCCGTCATCCACATCCTCCTGCTTGCTTTCGAGCTCCAGGGCTCTGTTCATGCTCCCTGACACATAGCCCTCCAAATCCACTGAAACATGCAAGAAACCAATGTCTGTGAATTTGCTTACAATGGTTTTTCTGAGATCATCACCCATGATCATTTCAAGCTCTGAGACTTCCACCTCTATTCTTGCCACTGAGCCGTGATGCCTCACTCGGCATTGTCTGAACCCTCTGCTCAAAAGGAACCCCTCAGCCTCATCAATCATCTTTAGCTTCTCATCTGTAATAGGGCTTCCATAGGGAATTCTAGAAGCCAGGCAGGCTGCAGCCGGCTTGTCCCATTGAGAAAGCCCCATATCTTTGGAGAGATCTCGTATTTCCTGTTTTCCCAGGCCTGCATCCACAAGAGGAGACATCACTCCCATTTCCATGGCAGCCCGGAGCCCTGGACGATAATCGTTCAGGTCATCCACATTAGCCGCATGTGCCACATGTTTTATGCCTCTATCTTGTGCAATCTTCATCAGCGAGTGCACAAGGCTTTGTTTGCAAAGGTAGCACCTGTCCGGCCCATTAGAAACAAACGCATCAAGGTCGGTTTCTGTTGAGTCAAAAACGATGTGCTCAATGCTTTTTTCCCGGGCAAACCGTTCGGCCGCATCTTTTTCACGTACCGGATATACCTGCGAAATGGCCGTTGCTGCCACTGCCCGTGGGCCAAGGGCTTCGTGGGCCACTGCCAACAGGAACGTGCTGTCCACACCCCCGGAAAAAGCCACGAGCAGCGAACCAGCATCTCGCAACAGATGAATCAAATCCTTCTTTTTCCCCCTCAACGTTTCTCTCTTCAATTCGATTTCTTCCCGGCGTGGTTCGGGCAATTTTCGAACCGGCATCGTGGGGTTGCTAACACAGGGGATTGCGTTTTCATTGACACGCAGGCCGCTTCGTTTTAGCCTGCACAGGTGCGAGTAGGGGAAAAAGCTATGGACCTGATGCAGGCATGTCGCGAATCTCCGCCATTGTTTGATACGATCCTGTCATGCGTTCAGGATGCTATTGTCGTGGCGGATCTGGAAGGTCGCATCCTCTTTGCCAGTTCGGCTGTTGAGAAAGTGTGCGGGTTTACACCCACCGAATTGAAAGGCAAGAATCTGTCTGTCCTTTTCACACCAGAGGATTTGGATCATCTATACCCCAATCTACTTCACATGGCTCAGGAAAACAGGCCTTTTGATGGCGAAGTCGCACTCGTCCGAAAAGATGAAACCCGCTTTTTCGCCTTCATGGTATTTAGGCCATATTGCGAACCCCAGCAAGGGAAAACTTCAATTGTCATCTCGGTTCGAGACATTGATAGACAGAAACAACCCGAAAAAGCCCTCAGAGATTCCCACTACGAAGACTTGGTGAAAATAGCCGATGGAATAGCCCATGAACTCAGAAACCCTTTGGTGGCCATCGGCGGATTTGCAAACAGGCTTTACGAGTCATGTCAAGACGCCAACGCCAGAGATAGATATTATGACCGCATCATCAACAATGTCAAAAAGCTTGAAGGCTTGGTGGAAAAAGTCGAATTCTTTACCCGCCTTCCCAAACCCCGTTTGACAGAAGAACCTGTCAGCAAAGTGGTCGAGGAAGCCTTGAAGCCGTACCTTCAGCACATGGAGGGCCTTAAGATCGACCTAAGCATCAGTACGGACAAAACAGTTATGCGTGTAGACAGGCATCTTCTTGTCAGGGCCTTTTCCATCTTGATTGAAAACGCCCTGGATGCCCTCCCTGGGGGAGGAAGGGTTAGCGTTGGCAACGAAACAAAGGACAATCAATGCAGAATATTCGTAACCGACACCGGCTCTGGGATTGCCTCCAAATACCTCCCACATATCTTCAATCCTTTCTTCAGGACCAAACCAGATGGCGTGGGGATAGACCTTGCGGTGGTAAAACGCATAATGGACAGCCACGGAGGCAGTGTTGAAGTAGAATCAACACCTGGCAAAGGCACTGCGTTCTCTTTGCTGTTCCCATTGGAACGACGTCGATCCGTGCGCACTAAACGGCTTGGGGGTGTGGATTAACATGTTGTTGCCCAAATACGAGGCACCCCCCCTGGTTTTCTCTTGACATAATACCACAATCTGGCTAGCATAGTCGACACAAACAGTATAGATTGTGCCGCTATGAGACCTTTGAAAAATGTTCAATTTTGTTCAAGTTCAAGGAAGGTGAAAATTTGAACCGCAGGAATACATTGAGTATTTCGAGGATTAAGATTTGAGCCTGACGCCGAAACGGGGCAAAAAAGGACGTTTTGCAAAGGTCTCGCTATATAATCCGGCAGCCCTGCTAAATAAAGGGGCATGAAGGGGGTCATTTCATGAAACTGTCTACCAGAAGCCGCTATGGAACCAGGATGATGTTAGATTTGGCAGAGCACTATGGCGGAGCCCCCGTCCAAATAGGAGACATTGCTAAGCGTCAGGATATTTCTGTGAAGTATCTTGAACAGCTGATCATACCATTGAAAAGGGCTGACTATGTCGCGAGTGTGCGGGGTCCCAAGGGGGGGCATATGCTTGCAAAACCCCCTGAAGAGATTACTGTGGGAGAGATCGTGGAGCTGCTTGAGGGGGGGATCAAACTGACTGACTGTGTCGCAGACCCGGACGTTTGCGACAGGTCTGGCAGTTGTCCTACGCGGGGTATATGGGAAGTGGCGACAAAGGCCATGTATGGCGAGCTGAACTCTATTACCTTGTCGGAGATGATAAAGAAGCAGAAAGCCGAGACTCCTGGCTAGTGAGTGTCCATGCAGAAATGGACACCAGGGTCAGCTGTTGTTACCTAGTGGCAACAGATCAAGATGACAGCTAAAACGCGAAGAGACTTCATAAAATGCGCAATGTGCGCCACGTGCGGGGCTGTCTTGTGGCCTTGGGATGCGGCTGTTGCGGAAAAGAGGTTTTCTCCCACAGACACCCACGTAAAGGAGGCCTATTTTTACGAGAAGCTCCAAGACCGAGTAGTGCAGTGCGGGACATGCCCCCATGAATGCGTTGTGCTGCCCGACAACCGTGGGAGATGCCGGACCAAGGTCAACATTGACGGAAAGCTGTTCAGCATCTCTTTTGCCAACCCCTGCGCGATACATGTGGACCCGGTAGAAAAGAAACCCCTCCTGCACTTCTTTCCTGCAACCAAGGCTTTGTCTTTGGCCGTGGCCGGGTGCAATTTCCGTTGCTTGAACTGCCAGAACTGGGAGATATCTCAGACCACCCCGGACAAGACCAGGAACTACAACCTCCCCCCGGAAGAGGCTGTCTCGTCAGCAAAGCGCTACGGGTGCAAGAGTATTGCCTACACCTATTCGGAGGCCACAACGTTCTATGAGTATATGGTAGATACATCAACAGTGGCGCGCAAGGCCGGGGTGAAGAACATATGGGTAACTAACGGCTACATAAGCAACAAGGCCCTTGACCGTCTTTGTGACGTGATTGATGCAACCAACATTGATTTGAAGAGTTTCTCAGATTCCATATACATGGACCTGAACGGCGGGCACCTGGCTCCGGTGCTCCAGAGCCTCAAGAAGGTTCATGAGCGCGGCGTGTGGCTGGAGATCACTAACCTCGTGATTCCCACTTACAATGATGATGTGGAGATGGTCAAGAGAATGTGCGCCTGGATTCTTGAAAACCTCGGGCCTGACTACCCGCTGCACTTTGGTCGCTTCCATCCCAGGTACAAGCTGGTGCACCTGCCCCCCACGCCCGTGGAAGTTCTTGTGAAGGCACGGGAGGTGGCAATGCAGGCTGGGCTCCACTATGTTTACGTGGGAAACGTCCCGGGGCTTGCAGAAAACACCATGTGCCCTGCCTGCAAGCGAGAGGTAATCCAAAGGAACGGATATACTCTTCTGGCCAATCACGTAGAAAATGGTAGATGCAAGTTCTGCAAAGCCCCCATAAGCGGCCGGTGGGCCTAGCCGAGGACAGGAGTCATGGGCACTCATCATCTGATACTGGGGGAAACAGTTGATTTCATTACGGGCAAAAAGATTGTTGATACCCACGACGAAAGGGCCAGACAAAAGATTGCACGATTGCTGGTGGACAAAAAAGGGTATTTGAAAGATGAAATAGAGGTTCGGCGAGAAATATCATTGACGGTTGACGAAAACAGGGCAACGGTCAGGGTAGATTTTGTTGTCAGGGTGGACGGCAAAGCCTTTGCCATCATAGTCTTTGGGCCCGGTTCTCTCGTGAGCCGGGAGCGCCCCGCACTGGCTGCAGCAAGGCTTGTTGAAAGTTACCAAGTTCCCTTTGCTGTAGTAACAAACGGACGGGACGCCGAAGTGCTGGAAACAGAATCCGGCAAGGTTGTTGCTCAAGGCCTTGATGCCATACCATCAAAGGCGCAAGCCCTGGAAAGAATCCGCACCTTGGCCTTTGAAAATGTTTCCGAAGAGAGACTGGAAAAAGAGCAAAGAATTCTTTACGCATTTGATGTTTTGGCGCAGCGAGAGTGTGACGAGTTTACTTGCAGCCTCTACTGACATAAACTCGCTAACTAAAGTTTCGAGAGGTTTTGCAGTCAATCCCAAATGGAGGTCCACTGTGGTACATATAGATGAGTTCGCGGACATATCGCCTTTCGGAAAACAACATAACCTCTGCATCTCAGAGCACTCAGTTTCGCCGGTTATGCTATTTTCCTGCAGGCGATATGAAAGGCGTTGCTGCTGTGTTGCACAAACGCACGATTTATTTCTAGGCGGGATATGTTGTGAAAAGCACAGAACGTCATAGTATTGTTCACCTTGACGGCAGCACATGTCGAAGTTGTGACAAGGAGCTGATTGCCGAAGAACCCCTTTTGATTCGCATTGAAGGCCAGCCCTATTCGGTCATAATGCGCACTCCGGGCGAAGAGACATTTCATGTGGCAGGATTTTGCCTGGCTGAAGGCTTGGTGGATGAACCCGATGACCTTGCGACCGTTGGTTACTGCAGTGAGCCCGGTTCCAACATGGCCACGGTGACTCTTCGGGCTGAAAGACGAAAAAAAGTGGAGCCTTTGTTGAAGAGGCGAGGATTTATTAGTCAGACAAGTTGCGGCATCTGCGGTAAAGAATTGATAAAGGATCTTTCGCAGATTTTGGTCCCCACGACAGATAATACCAGAATCAGCACAACCCAAGCCATGGAGTGCATGAACCAGCTTTCTCAGCATCAGGAGCTGTACGAGAGGACTTGGGCTTCTCACGCGGCCGTGGTGTTTGATTACAAATTTGAGGCGTTGGCCGTGGCCGAAGATGTTGGACGACACAACGCCCTGGACAAGGCAATCGGCAAGGTGTTCATGGAGGGGGGGCTTGCACATGCCTGTCTGGTGGTCCTGTCTTCTCGGATCAGCTACGAGTTGGTCCAAAAGGCAGGTCGGGCCCACCTGGCTATACTGCTTGGCATGTCACGGCCCACAGCTCTCGCGGTAGAGTTGGGCCGGACCCTGAACATGACACTGGCATGTCCCAGCAAAGAGAGTGGGCTGTTGGTGTTTTGCGGCAAAGAGCGTTTAGACGGAGGGTGAATTGCAGGATCATTTTGATGAAAGGAAGGCCACAAAACAGATAGTGGCCATAAAAGAGGAACTGGGAGAGCGACTTCTCATCCTGACGCATCATTACCAGAGAAAAGAGATAGTCGATCTTGGCAACTATCGGGGGGATTCCTTGGCGCTTTCTCAGAAGGCGGCTGCAGACGAGGCAGCTGAGTTTATCGTCTTTTGCGGGGTCCATTTCATGGCCGAAGGCGCAGAAATCCTTTCTCAGCCACACCAGACTGTTCAGATGCCCGTTGTTGAGGCAGGATGCTGGATGTCTGACATGGCAGACATCCATGCCGTGGAAAAGGCCTGGGATGAGGTAGTGTCCATTGCTGGCGAAGACTCTGTCATGCCCGTTGTTTATGTGAATTCAGATGCCGTTTTGAAGGCGTTTTGCGGCGGCCGCGGGGGCACAGCCTGCACCTCGTCTAATACGCCATTGGCCTTTCGCTGGGCCCTGGAACGGCGCGAGAAAGTTTTCTTTTTTCCGGACCAGCACCTTGGCCGGAACACCGGAAATCAAATAGGGATCCCGCCCGAGGAAATGATAGTGTGGCATCCGAGTGAACCACTGGGCGGCAATACCCCAGAGGGCATCAAGAAGGCCAGGGTGATCCTGTGGGATGGGTACTGCTTGGTCCACACCCGGTTTCTGGTCGAACATGTGTCTGGAATGCGAGCTCGGTTTCCGGAAGCCAAAATTGTGGTGCATCCAGAATGCACTCAAGAAGTGGTGGCCATGGCCGATGCAGTCGGTTCCACCAGCTTCATAGTCAAATACGTGGAAGATGCACCACCCGGGGCTACTGTTATCGTGGGCACCGAGATCAATCTGATCAACCGGTTGAACTTGGAACATACAGACAAGAATGTCTTGGACCTACACTATTCCTTGTGTCCCAATATGTTTAAGACCGACCTGAAGGCCCTGCTGCGGACCTTGGAACATGTTGGGCAGGTCAATGTTATAACTGTGCCTGAAGAAACAACGGCAGATGCCCGCAAGGCCCTTGATCGTATGCTATCTTTGGTGCCCGAGTCTACCCCGGCAAAGAATCCTGAGTAGATTGGCAAGCGAGTGGCCGAACCTACCCTTGCCTTATTACAATTTTGTAACACGGAAGCATTTTTCCCATTCTCCCGCCCAGGCTCCCTCTCCTCCGAAGCCATTGGAGATGCCGTTACAGCTTTCCTAACTAACTGATAGTTCAGCATAAATCCCCGCTGTCGTGTAGTTAGCTTCAATGTGGCATGTGTCTTGCTCATGGGTGAGATACGTTCTTTGATTACGAAGATCGAAAACGCGTTCGAAAAAGGCAAACCATTCGAAAGGGTGGGACGCAAAGCTCCTGGCCTAAGTCCTAAGAACTGTAAGGATAGGGTAGCAGGGCTGCCGGGCGGATGCAGCACCTCCTGGCAGCTGCATTTCGTGCGGCTAAGCAATTCTGGGAGGTGCGGTGATGGTACTCATTCACACAACAAGACGGTTCACACAAGTTCCTCGCTTTTCTCTTTTCAGGTTCCTCTGTCTTGTCGCGTTAGCCTTTGCTCCTTTTCTGTGGGCCCAAAATGCATACGCGATCGACATAACATTGGCCTGGGATCCTAACGCTGAAGAAGACCTTGACGGATACAGGGTCTTCTACCATCAGGAAGGCCAAAGTTACGACTACAACCTGCCGGCCTGGGAGGGAAGTAATACAACCTGCACCATTTCTAACCTGGACGACAATACGGCTTATTATTTTGTTGCGCGGGCTCTTGATACGTCGGGCAACGAAAGCAGCAATTCCAATGAAGTCGCCTATGAGCCATCGGGAAACGATCAGCCTACAGCCGATGCAGGACCAAATCAGACGGCAGACGAAGATAGTACCGTCACCCTGGATGGTTCCAATTCAAGCGATCCTGATGGCACAATTTCATCCTATCAGTGGACTCAGACAGCAGGCACTGCTGTGACGCTTTCCAGTGCCTCAGCAGCCCAGCCCACATTTGCCGCCCCTTCTGTTGGGGCTGGTGGGGTAGCGCTGACTTTTGAATTGACAGTGACTGATAACGGTGGATTGTCTGACACAGACACGGTCATTGTTAATGTGTCCAACGTGAACCAGGCACCCACAGCCGATGCAGGGCCAAACCAGACGGTCGACGAAGGTGCAACCGTTACCCTAAATGCTTCCAATTCAAGCGATCCTGATGGCACAATTTCGTCCTATCAGTGGACTCAGACAGCAGGCACTGCTGTGACGCTATCCAGCACGTCAGCGGCCCAGCCCACATTTGCCGCACCGACTGTTTCTGCTGGGGGTGAGGCCCTGGTTTTTGAATTGGAAGTGACAGATGACAGAGGACTCAAAGACACCGATAGCGTAATCATCAATGTATCCAACGTGAATCAGGCGCCTGTAGCCCAGGCAGGTTCCGATCAAACGGTGAACGAAGGCGCCACGGTCTATTTAGACGGCAGCGGGTCATTGGATCCAGATGGCGCAATTGTCTCCTACAGATGGACTCAGACAAGCGGAACCTCAATGACCCTTTCCGATCCAACTTCGCCAACTCCAACATTTACAGCCCCATCTATTGATACTGGAGGAGAAGCTCTCGGCTTCGAACTGACTGTATCAGACGATGGTGATTTATCTGACACAGACGCCGTAATCATAAACATCTCACCTGTACATGCAAACGATGCGCCCACAGCCGATGCGGGTATTGACCAGACAGTAGATGGGGCGGATGAGGTGGCATTGGACGGGTCAGGCTCTTTTGATCCCGACGGCAGCATCGTTTCCTACAGGTGGACCCAGACACTTGGCACTGCTGTGACGCTCTCTGATGCTTCAGCAGCCCAGCCAACATTCACCGCTCCGGACGTTGGGACGGACGGTGAAACCCTTGTGTTTGAGGTTACTGTAACCGACGATGGAGGGTTGCAGTCTGCAGACGCGTGCAGTGTGTATGTGTCCTCGGTAGAGTCTTTGCCCGCAGTGATTGGCCTTTCGATCAACAGCCAAGATTCACTGGACGAAAACACCACCTCCAGTTACACAGCTACGGCCATCTTTAGCGATGGGAGTTCACAGGATGTCACAGAGGCTGCGACTTGGGATGAAGACTCATCCTTTGCCAGTATAGACGCCAGTGGGGTCCTTTGGGCCTTTGAGGTTGAAAGCGACCAAAGTGTTACTATCACAGCAAGCTACACCCATGGCGGTATCACAGAAACAGCCCAGAAGGTAGTTACGATCCTGGATGTTGTTTTGCTGAACCTAGCACCGAATCAGCCGGTTATTACCTCTCCCTACTACGGACAGGTGGGCTGTGAGCTGCTGTCACATATCCTGACAGAACCCTTTTCTGACCCTGATGCCGACACTCATCTTAAGAGCCAGTGGCAGATCAGCAAGGAGCTGGATTTTGCCACCTTTGCCCTTGACCTTACAACGCTCAATCATCTGACAGATCTTCCTGTTCCCCGTATGGTGCTTGACCCGGATACCACAATATACGTACGGGTTCGATTCTATGATGCCAACGGAGCGGCCTCTTTTTGGTCTGATGTTGTTGAGTTTACCACAGAGGCTGATGAAGATGATCTTGATGGAAACGGTATCCCTGATGTTCAGGAAGTTGGCTTTGATGTGGATCTCAACCAAGACAGCATTGCTGACAATGACCAGCCTGAACTCATCAAATGTGTGGAGTCCTCTGATGCTTCTGTTGTTATTTGTGTTGCCAAGGCATCTAGTTCCATACTCTCTATCGAGGCTGTAGGTACGATTGATGTAACAGTGGTTTCAGAAAAGAAGCGTCGGCCAAGGAAGTTCCTGTATGGACTGTTTTCTTATCGGATAGGCGTGAATCAGCCTGGAGCCACAGCCACGGTAAGAGTCTACTTTTCGCAAAACATCGGAGGTGCTAGGTACTTTTACAAGTATGACACACTCAGAGGATGGCAGGATTATTCCTCTTTCACGACCTTTAACAAACGGGAAAACTTCATAACCCTTCACGTCGAAGATGGTGGACCTGGTGATTCTGATGGTGTGGCAAATGGTGTCATCACAGATCCGGGCGCACTCGTGGAAGAAGCCAGTGTGGAAGAAGAAACCACCCAGGAAGACACCAGCCAGGAAAGTAGTGACACGTCTGACGCCTTCACAGCTGATGATGAAGCCGTCGCCGCCGCCACGGGTGGATGCTTTATCACTACTGGGGCACTGCACCCAGGTTCATATACAAAGCCTCGCGGAATCGTCATCTTTTCCGCGTCTGTTGTGCAACTGATGGTCGTCTTTGTCATGGGGACCGCACTTGGCCTTATTGCCAGGAAGCATTGGCGATAGTCGGGGAGGCTGACCCATGCTCAATAGCAAGCCCTTAGATTCACGCTTTGGATAACAGGGCTGCTCCGCGGAACTCACAAAGGCTCCATGTGCACCGTGTAACCCTAAACGTGCGTGCATGGGGCCTTTTGTCTTTCTCAAGCTGAGGCGTAGCGCATGCTTTGGTGGGTAAACTCTGAACTGCTATTTGGCACTGTGTTCTAGAAGCTTCATATAGTTTGTTAAGTCGATCTTGTTTCTTTGGTCAATGTCTATTATTTTGACACCTACCTCGTTGCAGCTGCCGGTCTCTTTCGTCCTGATAACCTTTCCATTGAATGTCACTTTTCGTTGTGGATCATTCTCAAAAGGTATTTCCAATGTTATCTCTACAGCAGAGAGCACGGGGACATCCTCGGTCGTAGCAAAAGAGAGGCCGCCCAAGCTGACATCCGTTGTCTGAAAAGATTTAGCCTCTGCCGATAATAGGGCATAACGACCCTTAAGGGCAGTGTTGAATCTGGGGTGTACTCTTTTCTCTTTAGAATAAAAAGCAACATTGTTTTTCCCCCTGGCTTTTGCCATGTACAAAGCCTTGTCTGATTTTTCTATGAGTCCTTGCGCACTGCTTGCATCCATTCCATAGGTGGCTATCCCACCGCTAACGGTGAGGCTCTTTTGTGACGGTGTGTCACTCTTTATCATGATATCTTCTTTCTCAACCTGTTCCCTTATGCGCTCAGCAACAAGATATGCGCGATCTTTTTGAGTGTGGGGGAGCAGAACGGCAAATTCTTCTCCTCCGTATCTGGCAAGAGTATCCACCTCTCTTACACAGGATAGCAATATTTTGGAAAGTTGAAACAATACTTCGTTACCCTTTAGGTGGCCATAACAATCATTGTAAAGCTTGAAATCATCTATATCAAACATAACAAGCGACAGAGATGAATCATACCTTTTGGTTGCCTTGATTTCTTCAGACAGTCGATTCATGAAGTATCTATAGTTGTACAAGCCTGTCAGCTGATCAACAAAAGCCTCTATCTGTGTTTGTTGAAAGAGTCTTATCTCGATGATTTTGGGATTTTCGATCTCTTGCTTAACATCAATAAAATAGCTCAACAGGGCTACTCTATAATCTACTTTTGAACCCAGCTTGTCTTCCATTGTACCTTTGTGGTCTATGATGTTTTTCCAGTGTTTTTCAGCCACCCCTTCCTCAAAGAAAAGATGGCTCAGGACATAGATCAAATGGCTGTATACAGATTTGCCATGTTCGGCTTCCAGGGTCTCAAGGGCGTTTTGCAACGCGACTAGGTCGTTGCCGCTATCTTTGAGCAGACCCAAGAGATTTTCGTACAGTTGGGTGTGGATCTCCGGCTGTGTGGGCATAGACACCTCGTTTTGGTCGGCAAGAGGTGAGACCTCTGCAAAACGTCCTCTTTTGCCCAATTTCGGCGTCAGACTCAAACCCTAATCCTCGAAATACTCAATGCATTCCTGTGGTTAAGATTTTCGCCTTCCTTGAACTTGAACAAAATTGACCATTTTTCAAAGGTCTCGAGGTTCAGGGCTTCAACTGCAGTGGTCCTATGTCGAGCTGCTTTGTCTGTCGTCTGAACTGTTGCGGCCATCCGGTTCAACGAGGTTGACTTGGCGGGTTGCCTTTTCAACAGGACTTATGTGGACGATCTCGGCCTGATCTCTTTTGGCAATACCCAATTCGCTGAATTTTCTTGCAGAGGCCAGCACGCGGCGTTCAAAAGAGCCGATGACCTGATTGTAGGTTGACACACATTTTCCAATATTTCGGCCAAGTCCCTCCAGGTGTTCTGCCATGGTGCTGATTCTTTCGTACAGTTCTTTGCCAAGACCGCTGATTTCCTCGGCGTTCTTGGCCATTGTTTCCTGTCGCCATCCAAAGGCCACCGCCTTGAGAAGCGATATGAGAGTCGTTGGCGTGGCCAGGATGACACCTTTGCTGACACCTTCTTCAATGAGCCCAGGGTTCAGTTCCAGGGCAGAGCTGAAGAAGTTCTCCCCGGGTATGAAGAGGACCACAAACTCAGGGGTCGGCTGGAACTGCTCCCAGTAAGCCTTTTGAGAGAGCTTGTTCATGTGGGTCTGAATGTGTTTGGAGTGAAGTAACAACTTGTTTGTCCTGTCTTCCTCTGTTTGAGCTTCCAGGGCCTCCAGATAGGCAAGCAGTGGCGCCTTGGAATCCACTACAATCTGCTTTCCATTTGGCAGTCTCACAATCATGTCTGGCCGCAGGCGGCCATGGTCGGTATCTCTGGTCTCCTGTTCAAAGAAGTCGCAGTATCGTATCATACCGGCCAGTTCAGCCACCCTTCTCAGGGTAATTTCCCCCCACCGGCCACGCACCTGAGGGGTCCTGAGCGCCTTGACCAGGTTTGCGGTTTCTGTGTGAAGCTGCTGTTGTGTGGCCATGAGCGACTGCACTTGTTGCGACAGACTGCCGTAAGCCTTTTCTCTTATCCTTTCCATTTCCTGGACGTGGCGGTCATATTTTTCCAAAGATTCTTTGATTGGCTGCGCAATGTGTGTCACCTCTTTTTGACGCAACTCCAAATCGCTCTTGGCTTCTTGCTGGTACTTGCCAAGGGTCTCCTTGGCCAGCTCAAGAAATGATTCTTGACTGTCCTTGAGTGCCGTGGCTGACAGGGCCTGAAAGGTATGGGCAAATCTCTCTTTTGCCTTTTCAAGTAATTGCAGCTTCTCTTCTGTTGCCAGCCGTTCTTTTTCTATGATGGTTTCCAGTTCGGCCTGCTTTTCTTTTAATTCTGTGACGGCTGCACTCAGGTCTTTGGCCTCGCCTGTCTTTTCTTCAAGGGTTTGCTGAACCTGGTCCATTTGTTCGAGCTTGGCCTCTGCGGCAGAACGCCCCTCAGATATTTTCAATATTTTCTCTTCGGCCTTATCAAGTTGTGCCTGAAGATCTGAAATCCTGCCGTTTTTCTCTTCAATCTCTTTGCTTTTTGAGCGGGCGAATTCTTCCAGCCTTGCGATCTGAGCGCTGCTTTCAACGAGGGCTGCAGAGGCCTGTTGCCCGAACCTTGATCTGGCCGCCAGCCAGGCAAGCAGGGCCCCAAGGGCGCAGCCGAGGAAAAATGTGAGGATGTGAATTACGTTATCCATGCGAGTGTTTTTTTTGCCGTAACACCTTGGGGCTCGCGCAAAAACAGCTTTACATTTTGGCGTCTCCGCCTCAGGCGGACTGCCAACAGACTAACACCAACATGGTTCCTGGTATAACATTTTTCCGGCCAAAGGCAACACGGAAATAGCGGGAGTGGGACGCTGTTCCAGAATGAGACACCCCACGTTTCTGTTTTCCCTTGACCTTCAGCCGGTGTGTTCCTTATAAAACCACCACGGTGAACGTTCTTCTGATTGAAACAAATCCTTTTGCTCCGGTATCGACTCCTATCTCACTGGGATACCTATCAGCCTTTCTCAAGTCCAAGGGGTTTACAGTCAGAATACTGACCCTCGGCCAGGACTCATCAGCGTCCCGCGCCAGTCTTTATGAGCTCATCAGCAACTTTCGGCCTGCCCTGGTGGGGCTTTCAGCTTACCAGAGAACCATGCTATACGTGATCGGCCTCGCCAGGTTGATCAAATCAGCAGACAGTGACATCAAGGTAGCCATTGGCGGCCCGCAGGCCACTTTTTTGCCATCTGCCGCCCTCGCGTACATGCCGGATGTCGACTATGTCTGTCGATCCTCAGGCGAGGCGGCTCTGCTGGGGGTTGCACAGGCTGTGAGCAACGGGGCGCCCTTTTCAGACCTTGCGGGCGTGAGCTACAAAGACACCGATGGCAGAGTCATTGATACGGTTGGGGTTGAGGGCTATGCAGACCTGGATCGTTATCCCTCCCCTTACCTGGAGGACGTCTTTGACTACTCCCGCATGAAGGAAGCCATCATGCTCACGTCTCGAGGATGCCCCCACAACTGCATATTCTGTTACACTCCGCCTGCCTTTGGGAACAAGATAAGTTTTCATTCCATAGACAGAGTGATTGAAGAGATCAAGTGGATACGAAAGAACGGGGTGAAAAGGCTCTGGTTTGCCGATCCGAACATCTCTTTTGAGCCGCAACGGCTAACGGAGATTCTTGACAGGATCTTGACGCAGGGCCTTGAGGCGGAAATGTGGCTGCAGACGCGGGTAGACCTTGTGAATCCGGAGTTGATGAAGCAGATGAAACGGGCAGGGGTGACCACCATAGCCTTTGGGCTGGAATCGGCATCTGGGCGGGTTTTGGACAGGCTGGGCAAGCGCATATCCACTGAAAAGGTGGCCAATGCCATAGCGCTTGCTCAAAGCCAAGGTGTTGAAGTGGAGCTTTTCACCATGTTCGGTCTGCCTTATGAAACCTATGAAGATGCGATGAAGACCCTGGAATTTGTGAAGAAAAACAAGGTCAAAATCATGGGCAATACGAATTCTCAACAGATGCAAATCTATTTCGGGGCCCCCATGGCAACAGAGTATGAAAAATACAACATACGGCCTTTGAATGACAAACGCCCGGCCTATATTTCCATCGGATGTCAGTATGAAACCGATCACATGAGCGTCGATCAGATTCACGAGGTCCAGAACATGTGGCGGGCCAACTCTCTTGATGGGGGCAAGCGGGTCGTCTCGTAATGAGCAGACAATGACCAAGCCGGTTTTTCAGAAGATTTACGTTATCCTGGGCAAAGAGGACAACGGCCAAGCGCAAAGGCTTTCCGAGGTCCTGTTTAGCCTGTTTTCACACGTGAATTTTACCTCCAATCTCTATCTTGTCGGCGGGGAATTGGCCGAAAGCATGCCCAAGGTGGAGCGTATCCAGAAGAAGGCCAGCGAGTTTCTAAGAAAAAATCTCTTTGCTCGGCTCTACGTTCATTTTGTTCACCGCGTCCCACTTGCAGCTGCGGGGGGAGCAGATTTCTACTACCAGTACTACTACCAGCCCTGGAAGCGGATGACTCGCGAGTTTGATGAAGAGGGCTATATGCACCAGGAGGTCCCGCGGCTCATGTTGCTACCGGTCATTGTCCCCGGCGGGCAAGACGAGCCCGCTTCACTCACAGACCTTCTTGGCGTGCTCAAAAGCGCTTTTCTGTTGCCCACCATGTACCTGGACGAAAACACCTTCTTTTTGGCTCAAGATCAACACCTGCTGGCCAAGACAGAAAAGGTGTATTACGGGCATGGCAACGCCGGGGGGGCGGCCGAGATCGTGTGCAATCTCTATCGTCAAGATATCCTTGAAGATTCATGTGTCAAGCTGGGATCTGACCCCGCATTTTTGACCGAGCCATGCCCGGTCGCACTTATTGTTTCCGCTCAAGACGGGATGTTGTATGGCTGCAAGGAAGCTTTTCTCAACAAAGAAAGCCTGGCAAATATCTATGACAAGCCGGACGTAGATGCTCTGGTAGCCACATACTATGAACACACCATTGGCAAGGGGCGCTGCCTGGGGTGCAGGGAGCGGGTGGTTGAGACTTCTGCCGGCCTGCCGCTGCCAAAGACAACGATGCACGAAGTCGGAGCCTTGCTCTATCATTTTGGAACCTTGCGCCAAGACGCAGAAGATTATGTTCAGGCAGTTGAAAACTACGAAAAATCTTTGAAGCTGTCTCCAACCGAGGGGGCCGGCCCCACATGTTTTCGAATAGGCCTGTGCCACACAAAAGCCGGCCGCTATGACCTGGCCCTTGAGGCCTTTGAAAGAGCCGGCCCTACATACGACGAACAGTACTTTGTTCATTTTTACATAGGGGTTTGCTACTTTGAGCAGGGAGACTATCAAATGGCCCTTGGTAAATTTTCAAAGGCCCAACGCATGAAACCCGAACAGGAGGATTTGGGCAGAATTCTCATCTACATGGGTACCTGCCACAACAACATCGGCGATTATGAGGCTGCACTCGTTGCACTGGAAGGGGCCAGGGAAGCAATAGACAGTATGAAGGAGATCCATAGTGCGCTCGGTTTTTCCTGTTTCCAGCTGAAAGACTATGATAAGGCCATTGAAAACCTCAACAGGGCCGTAGAAATTGACCCTGATTCTGCCGTAGACTATGCCAGCCTTGGGGCAAACTATCGCGAAAAGGGGGATATCAACACGGCAATTGCCATGTACGAAAAGGCCCTGGAATTGGACCCTTGCCTGGCCGCTGCCGGGGAGAACCTCGAAAGGCTAAAAAACAAACCATGAGCGGCGAACAACTTTCGGCCCTGGAAAATGACCTGGGCTACCAGTTCAAGAATCTAGAGCTTCTCCGTGAAGCCCTCCAGCACAGTTCCTATGTGAACGAGCAAAACGACCCCGCCCTCCGGGACAACGAACGCCTGGAGTTCTTGGGTGATGCGGTGCTTGACCTCGTGGTCACTCATATGCTGATGGACCATTATGTGCAAACCCGGGAAGGCGACCTGTCAAGGATGAGGGCTGCCATCGTCAACGAGTCGGAACTTGCTTCAGTAGCACAGAGGCTCAACCTTGGCCAATGCCTGCTGTTGGGGAGGGGAGAAACACTGAGCCATGGAGAAAAGAAAAAGTCGATCCTTGCCGATGCCCTTGAGGCGGTCATTGCGGCTGTCTACTTGGATGGGGGCTTGGAGGCGGCCTTCAATGTCATTGGACGACAGTTTTCCGGGATTATTCCTCAGGTGGGCAATGGGCTTGCAGCTGAGGATTTCAAGAGTAGGCTTCAGGAGTTTGTGCAGGTCCGATTCAAGACAGTGCCGCACTATACAGTGGTGGCCGAAAGCGGACCTGATCATGACAAGACATTTGAGGTTCGCCTTGGCATCGGCACCTCCTTGACGACCCAGGGAACGGGCAAGAGCAAAAAGGCCGCCGAGCAGGAAGCAGCACGCGAAGCACTGGAAAAGCTTGAAACGGGCGACTGACAAGATCCGCCGACATAACGAGAAATGAGACGCAGGCCTTTTATTGTTCCTGTATTTATTGCACACACGGGCTGTCCGCATCGGTGTGTATTCTGCGATCAGGTGTCGATCACCGGTCACAAAGACGGAAGGCCTTCGCCGCAGCAGGTTCGACAGAGAATATCCGAGTTTCTGGGCTTTAAGACCGGGCGTCGAGGGCCCGTGGAAATAGCCTTTTTTGGGGGAAACTTTCTCGGTCTCGAAACATCCTACATGCAGTGCATTTTGGATGAAGCCCAGAGCTTCGTTGAAAAGGGTCTGGTGGACAGTATCCGTTTCTCCACCCGACCCGATACCGTTACGAGCAAAGCGCTCAAGGCCATGGTTTCCTATTCGGTTGGCGCGGTTGAAGTGGGGGCCCAATCCATGGACAACACGATCCTTGGCCTGAGCCGACGCGGTCACAGTGCGGAAGATACCGCAAGAGCGGCCATACTTCTAAAGGACTACGGCATGAGGGTGGGCCTTCAGATTATGCCCGGCCTTCCCGGAGACAGCCCGAAATCGATTCTTGAGACGGGCCGAAAAACAGCTGAACTCAAGCCTGATTTTGTTCGTATTTACCCTGTGGTGGTGGTGAAAAACACGGTGCTTGAAAGATGGTACCGTGAAGGCAGTTTTGAACCACTATCTCTTGCCGAGGCAGTTGACGTGACCAAAAGACTCTATCTGCTTTTTCAAGCCCGGTCCATACCCGTGATCCGGATGGGGCTCCAGGTGACAGAGAGCCTATCACAAGAGGGCGCCGTGGTTGCGGGCCCGTTTCATCCGGCCTTTGGCCACCTGGTCCTTTCAGCCGTTTTTTTGGACCTTGCAACCAAAGAGCTTGAGCTCCAACAGAGCCTGCCTGAAAGGGTTGCCTTGAGAGTCCATCCGCACTCCGTGCCCAAACTCAGAGGGCCGGGAAATGACAACATCAAGCAACTCACAGAGAGATTCCACCTGCAAAGCCTTGACGTGCTTCCAGACCCTGCGGTGCCTGAGAACGCCATCAAGGTCAAAAAACTGCCTGGGCAGAACAAGGATCTTTCGAATAGAATCGATATGATAAGAGGGTTTTGAGTGCAATGCGTAGCAGGCGGTCTTTTTGGGAAACCGTCGACACCCCGGTTGATGCGATTTGGGCAACACCCTGTTGAGAATGGATCTGGCTCTATGACGATGAAAAGAAGGGGTTTCCTAAAGACTATCTTCTCAGGCCTCCTCGTAGCAGGGCTTGCCCCAGAAGTGTTGGCCGAAGTGGCAAGAATTCCCCCTACCCCGGCGCCGGAAAGCTGCGACAGTCACATCAAAGACTACCTGTACAAGATACGTCACTTTGACGATCACCACGAGGACGACTTCTGCCTTGACCGCAAAGGCTGCGGGCTTCTGAAATCTTCCGTAAAGCGCCTGAAGTGCCTCCAGCGGACAGTGGGTCACGGCAATTTCTGCCTGATAGGCTTTGACGATGCGCTGAAGATCGCCCGCAATTATTCTCGGGTGGGCCGATTCACGCGGGCGGAACTGGAATTTCTCGAAATGATCTTCTATGAGAGCGCCTCCTTGTACGGGTTTTTCGGGGAAAAGCCACTGGGGAATCTCACCGAACGTATTCAGAGACGGCGGGTGGTCAAAATACCCCACACCGGCAACTACGTCTATAAGGGTCTGCCGCTCGACACCTACAGGAAAGTCGAGAACGTCCTGGGAAGCCAGGTCGTCCTGACGTCTGGGATACGCAGTATTATCAAGCAGTTCCTCCTGTTTCTGAGCAAAGCCCACAAGAGCAAGGGCAATCTTTCTCTGGCCTCCAGGTCACTCGCCCCTCCCGGCTATTCTTTCCACGGCATCGGAGATTTTGATGTGGGCCAGGTCGGCTTTGGGGTGGCCAACTTCACCGAGCGGTTCACGAGGACACGGGTATTCAGGAGACTTGCGGACCTGGGGTACGTGAGGCTGCGCTACGAGAAGGATAATATGCTGGGTGTGAGGTTTGAACCGTGGCACGTCAAGGTAACCGAAAACTCGTAAGCAGGCGTACTTCAAGTACGTCGGAATGACGAAAGACGAAGAACGGCGCCGCAGATGGACTTTTTGCGAAGCCGTGCGTTAGGCGTGGCCTGCCGCGTCCGTGAGACGTGTGGGGTCGATCCCGATGAGTCTGGCAGCTCCCTCCCACCGCTTTTCAACGGGGGTTTCAAAAAGAACTGCATCACTGGCAGGGCAGGTGAGCCAGGCATTGGCCAGGATTTCAGAATCCAACTGGCCGGGACCCCAGCCCGCACATCCCAGGGTCAGAATTATGGATTCGGGCCCCTCCCCTTTGGCAAGTGTTTCCAACAGGTCCTTTGAATTGCTCAAGGCAAGGTGAGAGTTCACTTGACTGCAGGCTTCCCAACCAAAGGGCGGGCCGTGAAGCATGAAGATCTGCTCCGTGTGAACGGGCCCACCCAGGTGAATGGGCATGGAGTCCATCTCCGGCACGGAATTCAAGTCTAACTCCCTGAATATGGATTCCACGGTCAAGCCCGGATGAACTCGGTTGACAACCAGGCCTAGGGCCCCCTCTGTGGTGTGTTCGCACATGTAAGTGACTGTTTGGTGAAAATTCGGGTCTGCAAGGCTGGGCATGGCAATGAGAAAATGTCCTTTTAGCGATGCCTGGTCTTTATTTTCCTGAATCATCCGGTCTCCTCATACTGCATGTGTGATCGGAATTGGGCCTTGTGCAACAAGACTGTAATCTTAATTCAGGGGTCGCCCGGTGTCAACAACGCATCTTCGACATCAGCACCTTCGGCAACTGTTGCCAGTGGTGTTTGATCCGCGGCCGATAGACAGACCTGCCCCAAATAGTCAATAATTTGACACTTAGGCGCCCATCCAGCCAAATTTTTCCGCACGGGGACACCCACGTACTTGAACAAAGACGGCTAATCGTTGGAGTTTATTGAACAACGTGAGCGAGGGACGCTATGGCACGATTCCTGCAAAATACCATCACAAATGCAACTTTGTTGCAAATGAATTTTCAAAGGAGTGGTGCTGCGATGGAATCGATGCTAAATCCTATTCACAAGCTGGGCGACAGGAACCTCTATTGCCCCCATTATGGAGAGTGCCTGGATCATGCAGTGGATCACCGCTGGAGCTCATGGGATTGTTCCGAGTGCCTCCACAAATCCACTGAAGAGTCAGTCTGCAGGATTTTTACTGTGCCCGACCCCGACCCCTTATATGAATTGCCAAACAATATCCATGGGGAAGCGGGGTGCAGATTTGATTGATCAGCACTGATCAATCATTTCCCTGCATTCGTCAACTGAGTCCTGGTTCTCGTTGATTACCTTTCCGGCAAGGACTTGAGCCTTGGAATAGGTGTCGGCGATAAATCTCTTGGCCACATCAAGTTTGTGTTCGGACCTTCTTGCACTGTCCAGCAACAACACCCCCATCAGAGTCTCAACAGCCATATCCATCAGCCTTCTGGCCTGATATTCTGTGTAGACATTATCGTTGAGTTCTTTTACGTGACCGACTGCTTGTGCCAATAATTTTTTGCAGTCGCCGATTTTTTTGACTAGAGGATCAAATGCGAGTGGATAATTATTGCTGGGTCTATTTTCCAATATGGACAAGAAAAGCCCTGAAGTTATGCCACGTATTGCGCCGACTATCTGAAGCTGTGATGTCCCTTCATAGATGCTGGTAACCCGTGCGTCCCGATAAAGACGCTCAACCTCATGGTCCCTCATATATCCGGCACCACCAAAGATTTGAAGGGCATCATAGGTTATTCTGTTGCACATCTCCGATGCATAGTACTTGATCATAGGAGTCAGCAGGCTGGCAAAGCGTCTCACTTCCTTTAGTTCTGAGGCAGTTTCTTTGTCTTTTTCCCCGTGATGATCCAGGGCATGTTGCATGTCAACCAATATAGAGGCTTCATACAGAAGGCTTCGGGCTGCTTCAATCTGCACTTTCATTGTGGTTAGCATTTCAAATATGGGCGGAAGTTCGATAATGGCTTTTCCGAACTGTTTTCGTTCCTTGGCGTACTGTAGCGCTTGATTGAATGCCTGCTGTGCTATGCCCACACTTTGAGCGCCGACCGCAAGACGTGCCCCATGCATCAGCGTCATGACGTAACGAGTCAGGCCTCTCTTGCGTTGGCCTATGAGGTCGGCGCGGCAGTTTTTAAATTGAAGCTCACACGTGGGAGAGCCGTGGATGCCCAGTTTGTCCTCCAGTCTGCGAACCAGTATGTTCTCACTTTTTTCACACACAAAAAGGCTCAGCCCCCTGCCCCCAGAGGCTTTTTCCTCAGAACGTGCAAGGACAAGCAAAACATCCCCGCATCCGTTTGTAATAAAGTGCTTGACACCGTTTAGGAGCCAACATGCTTGTTTTTCATCATAGGTGGCCTTCAAGCTGATCGCCTGCAGGTCAGATCCGGCTTCCGGCTCTGTGAGCACCATTGCTCCGGTGGATTCGCCGGAATTGAATTTCGGAAGGTATTTTTCTTTCAGTTCAGGACTGGCATATTCGCAAATAGTCCCTGCGATTTCCTGCAAGCCGAACAAGGTCATTAGGCCTGCATCTGCCCGTGACACAATCTCTGTGGCCATCATGTACACAGTCATAGGGAAATTCAGGCCGCCGTATTTGCGAGGGAGGGTGAATCCGAATAATTCCGCTTGAGCAAAGCGTTTCATGGATTCCTGGGTGCCTTTTGCATAAGTTACCTCGTTGTTTTTAAGTATGCAGCCCTCACGATCGACATCCATAGCTGCAGGCGCCACTGTTTCGGCAGCTATTTCTCCTACGAGTGACAGAATCCTGCGACAGTTGTCGTGTGCGTCTTCAAAGTCTTCAGGTGCAAATTTGTACTCCTCGTTCTCGGTATATCCCCTTTCCCTCAGTTCGATGATACGTCTCAGGCGGGGGTCGTCAAGATGGAACTGAATGTCCTCGTTATCAGTGAAAAAATTCGCCACGGCTAATCCTTGTCTTTGTACGCCTTGATCATCCTTGGGATCGCCTCATGCAGGTCTCCCACAATTCCATAATGGGCAACGGACAATATCGGCGCCTTTGGATCTGTATTGATTGCTATGATTCTTTGAGACTGGTCCATGCCTGCTCTGTGTTGGATGGCCCCTGATATTCCGCATGCGATATATAACTTTGGACGAACGGTAACGCCGGTCTGTCCGACCTGGTGTTCGCGGCCGACGAAGCCTGCATCCACAGCAGCTCGTGACGCACCCACCTCTGCCCCTAAGGTCCTTGCCAGTTCATGGATGATCTCAAAATTTTCTCGTGAGCCCACACCCACGCCACCTGAAACAATGATCCCGGCAGCCTTGAGATTGACCTTTTTTTCAGTCTTAATGCGTTCAACGATTTTGAGTATGACGTCTTCTTCTGTCACGTCGGGTTTAACTTGGAAAATTTCACCTTTTCGCGAGTAGTCAGGCTCGGGCCTCCTGACAACGCCTTCTCGAACGGTGGCCATTTGAGGCCTCTTTTCCGGAGTCGCGATGGTGGCTATGATATTTCCGCCAAAGGCCGGACGGATCTGTAGAAGAATCTGTTTCCACGACTTCTTGCCAAACGTGTAGTCTCCTATCTGCAAATCAGTACAATCGGCAGTAAGGCCTGTTTTCATATGCGAAGCTATTCTCGGCGCCAGGTCTCTTCCTGTATTTGATGCGCCCACAAGAAGAATGCTCGGTTTGTGCTCCTTAATAAGATCAACCGCAATGCGGGCATGAGGAAGGGTCAGATAGTACTTGAGCTCAGGGTGTTCAGCCACATAAACCTTGTCAGCCCCGCAAGCAATCAGTTCGGGGGCGAGGCTGGAGACCTTGTGTCCTATGATTATGGCGGCCAGTTCAGAATCCAGCCGATCGGCAAGCTCTCTGCCTTTGCCCAGAAGCTCAATACTCACATCGGCAATAGCTGAATTGTCATTTTCTACATACACCCAAACGCCATTTTCCATGATTTGCGTTCTCAGATAATGTGTTCTTCTATCAATTCAGTGATGAGGCCCTTGATTCCCTGTTCTGACGTATCAAAACACCTGGACTCACGGGGGGGGGTCAGTTTGACACTCTCCACGCCCTTGATCCAGGTTGCTGAGCCCTTAAACCCGCATATTTTGGCAGGACAGCCCAACTCTTCAAGACTCCAGACAGGTATTAGAAGCCCCTTTTTTTCGAGCCTTTCCAGTTCTTCATCGTTTTCAATACCGGGATTGGTCTTGGCCTTTTTCCAGAACATCAACCGCTTTGCAGAAGGCGGTCTGGGAGTTTCCGCCGTGTTTGTCACTGTCATGAGGATCGGGGTGCTGCCTGATATTTTTTCATGCCCACCATCGATCATGCGCCGCACGACAATAGTGTCTCCATTCAAGTGTTCAATGGATTCAGCAAATGTCACCTGGGGTATGCCGAGTTTTTCGGCAACTTGAGGGCCTACTTGGGCAGTGTCACCGTCAATTGCCTGTCTGCCGCAAAAGACAAGGTCAAAATGACCATTCTTCCTGATGGCTGTTTCCAGTACGCGTGACGTGGCAAGGGTGTCGGAACCCGCGAATTTTCTGTCGGACAAAAGCACTGCGTGATCGGCCCCGCGGCCAAGGGCGTCCTTGAGCACCTCCACTGCCATTGGGGGTCCCATGGAGATCACGGTAATTTCCCCTCCGTGGCGATCTTTGACCCCCAGGGCCATCTCCAGGGCGAAGAGATCGTCCGGATTTACAACGGCAGGCAGCGCCTGACGATTCACCGTTCCATCTTCCCGGAGCACGTCGGACGTTATGTGCCGAGTGTCAGGGACCTGTTTCATCAAACAGACCATACGATAAGGCATAACCACCTCAAAGAGGCCCAGCGTGGAGTTTGCGAGGCCTCTGCTTTGCGCACAGGGCCGGATTGGATCCCTTATTTTAGCCGAGCAAGCCGCTACAGTACAACAAAAAAAATCAGGTGACAACTGCAGATTTCATTGCATCGGGGTAACATCACATATCACTTAACAATTGACAAGAAGTTGCAGATGGGTATTGTGAATCCACGGCCCGCCGATAATCCATGGCCTCTGACTCGGACAAAGCCATGTGGCTTCAGGCGGCATAGTTGCCGAGATATCCGAGACACCCCGTGAAGGAGGCAAGGCCCTTGAACTTGAGATCAGAAAAGCATGCCTGTTTCTTGGTCCCTGTTGTGTTGCTGGCAATGGCAGTTGGCGGTTGTGCGTCGCCCATCTCTGTTAGGCCCACAGAACCTCAGGTCGTGGAGATGGAACCCGAAAATGCTGAGAAAGGGTGGTGGGGCGCCGGGTTTTCCATGCCGTGGCCGGAGAATGCAGAGCCGTCTTGGCATATGGACCTGTTCATAGCCCACAGGGTTGTAGCGCCCGTTCTGTATCGGTACAAACAAAGAATTTCCCTGTGGAGGTTTCACCGAAGGGCGCTCAGAGACAAGATGGGACATCGATTTGGGTTTGCGTTCTATGGCTCTCGTGAGACAGCTACCGAGGTCTTCAGTTCTCTCAGGTCTGACCCCCTGTTGAAAGAAATGAGGACTGCCGGCCTGGTGGTTCAAGACACCTACGACGATACGAGTGTCATTTCCAATCCGAATATCGAGGATACAAGTGATGGCGCCTGGGCGCCCGAAATCAGAAAGTCATGGCCTCGCTACATTATGGGGGTAAGTGAAATGTGGCTTGGCCTGATTGCCGAGGTTGCAGATCAGAATTCCAACGGAAAAGGCCCTTCATCCATTGAGCAATACGCAGCGTTTTATGAACAAGTAGACGGTTTTGTCAAAGAGTTGTGGAAGGAGCAGGGCCAGCATGCGTTTCTTCATCACCTAAATGCCATCTTCGGATATGAGCCGCTCGTGATCTACGAAAGGCGCCTGCAAGGTTTCTAGGTAGTGTCCGTCCATAAATGGCATATTTTGGCCCGACGCGGCGTTCTCCGCCGGCTTGCCTCCTCGGCGTAGCCCTGCTGCGCCTGCGGCGAAAACCCGAGACCTTCGAAAAACGCCCCCTTTCGCCCAATTTCTGCGTCAGGCTCAAATCTTAATCCTCGAAATACTCAATGTATTCCTGTGGTTAAGATTATCGCCTTCTTTGAGCTTGAACGAAATTGAGCATTTTTCAAAGGTCTCAACTCTTGTGCGGCCTTGCCTCGGACCAAAATCTACCATTTCTGAACGAACACCTGACAGTGCCCCCCCCAAAGTCATGCTTTGGTTAATCGGTATTCGTGGATGGGCACTAGGCAAGAAACGCAAACGCTTTGTGCTGACTATAGAAATTCCAAGATCCTTTGAGCACAAACTCGAGCCCCATTGCTTGCAACCGTGGGAAGTCGTCTGGGTTCATCTTTGAGTTTTCCAAGGGCAGATTCCCAGCGACCTGAATACAGGTCTTGTGAGGGCAAGTAAGTGGTAGCCAGGTGCTTTTCCATCTCCCGAACGAGCACAGCGTACTCGGGGAACAATCCTCTATCCGTATAGATCATCGGGGTGGAGTGTGCCAGACAGTCAGCCACAATGCCATATCCAGGCTTTGTGATAACCCCATCTGCCGCGCTGACAACGTCGGCATAGGAAATGGTGTCAAGATCGTCCAGACACCTTGACCTGTCAAAGCGAAAGGTCAAGGGGCGGTTGTACAAAAAAATCGAGCCGATTATGCCCTGCAAACGATCTTGAGCCTCATCAGTCAGTTCCAGCGCGGCAAAAGAGACAAGGTAGGCCTTTTGGTCTGAACGGATCCCAAGAATTCGGCGAATTTCCTCTGGCCTTTTTTTTGCCTGGCGAGCCACCAACGGAACGGGTTGAATGGCAGGACACGCCGAGCAGTCACCGCTCATGGGCAGTTGCAGAAAGAGGGTGCATGCCCGGAGAGATTCCTGAATCCACCTGACCAGGGGTAGCCACCTGGGATCTGAATCGGCATAGGATTGATAGATCCAGTCCCACGTAAAGTTGCTAATGCCGATTGCCGGAATGCCCCATCTGGACGCAGCAGTAAAAGGCAAGAATGGGATATCACACACGATGGCTTGAATCTTTTCCGTCTTGAAAAATTCAATTTCCTCGACCAACAGGGCTTCCCGATCATGATAAAGTGACTCCAGCTCATTTAGGGTGGCTGCCAGATCAAATCGAAGGCTGTCGTGCTGCACCAACCCAACGTCCAGTCGCTTTTTTCGGATAGCCAGCAATCCTTGCAGGTTCTTTTCCACGATGAATTCAGGGAGAGTGGATACCAAAGTTATCTCCAGACCCGGGGCTTGCTCCAGCAGGTGGCGAATCACCTCCAGGGAGCGCACCGCGTGTCCCAGGCCATGAGGTGTAACGTAATAAGCCAGTCTTTTGTGCCTTTTTGTCATTTCCATAATTGACGGCTTCGCAAAAAGTCCAATTTCTGTGTTGCGCTGCATCCTTCGTCACTGCGGAGTACAGTAACTACGCCTCATTCCTCAGGATTTGCGCGCCTTGAACTTGGAGCTTTTTGCTTTGC
>SDBT01000960.1_pt1 | contig 48627 bp, 55 predicted proteins | sample 2277101 | NCBI WGS metagenome assembly SDBT01 (sample SAMN10404973, study PRJNA504765) | marine sediment metagenome | isolation source: marine sediment core GS10_PC15, 103 cmbsf | place: Arctic Ocean: Southern Knipovich Ridge | collected 2010 | reverse complement strand
AAGAATCTGGGATTTTACTAAATTAAATGAGATTAGCTCCATTTTTAAAATTAATGTATCAATGTTTACTAGATTAAAAAATGTATCAACATTAAAAAATTTAGATAAAGACTTTCCAAATCTAACCTCTCTTCATTTTGGAAATGAGTTTAATCAATCTATAGAAAAGGGGTTGAAAAATTTAACGAATCTTACCTCTCTTCATTTTGAAGATGATTTTGGATATTGTTTTAATCAACCTATAGACAAAGGATTGGAGAATTTAACAAATCTTACCTCTCTTCATTTTGGATTCCTGTTTAATCAACCCATAGACAAAGGATTGGAGAATTTAACGAATCTTACCTCTCTTTATTTTGGACTCCTGTTTAATCAATCTATAGAAAAGGGATTGGAGAATTTAACAAAACTTACCTCTCTTCAGTTTGGATCTTATTTTGATCAATCTATAGATACGGGATTAAAGAATTTAACAAATCTTACCTCTCTTTGTTTTGGATACTGGTTTAATCAACCTATAGAAAAGGGATTGAAGAATTTAATAAATCTTACCTATCTTCATTTTGGAAATAGGTTTAATCAGCCTATAGAAAATGGATTGGGAAAATTAACAAATCTCACCTCTCTGTATCTTGGAAAGTCTTTTAATCAACCTATAGAAAAGGGACTGGGGAACTTAATAAATCTTACCTCTCTTAAGTTTGGACATGGGTTTGATCAACCTATAGAAACGGGATTGGAAAACTTAACAAATCTTGTCTCTCTTCAGTTTGGAAATGGATTTAGGCAATCTATAGACAAGGGATTGGAGAATTTAACAAATCTTACCTCTCTTAAGTTTGGAGAATTTTTTAATCAATCTATAGAAAAGGGATTGTTAACTTTAACAAATCTAACCTCACTTAGCTTTAGATGGCGTTTCAATCAATCTATAGATACGGGATTAAAGAATTTAACAAATCTTACATCTCTTCATTTTGGCGCCTGTTTTAATCAATCTATAGACAAGGGATTGTTAAAGTTAACAAACCTTACCTCTCTTCATTTTAGAGATTGTTTTAATCAACCTATAGGCAATGGATTGAAGAAGTTAGTAAATCTAACCTCTCTTGAGTTTGGATGGAAGTTTAATCAACCTATAGGAAAGGGATTGGAGAATTTAACAAATCTTACCCATTTCTATATTGGAGATAAATTGGTTAAAATCAATTCTGGGAAAGGGATTAGAGAATTTAACAAATTTTACCCATTTCTCTATTGGAGGTAAATCTTGATAAAAATTAGATTCACATTCAGTATCCTGATTTTTTTCCAAAATTATAGAATGAATTTTATAGAATGGCTTCCAGATGAATTAATAACAATGATTATTAATAATCTAGACATTATTGATATACTATACCTTACCTCTACCAATAGAAATCTATATAGATTTAGATTTCAGTGGGTCTTTTTACAAAGAACCTGGGATTTTAGTAAATTAGAAAAGATAAACTCCATTTTTAAAATTAATGTATCAATGTTTACTAGATTAAAAAATGTTTCAACATTAAAAAATTTAGATAAAGACTTTCCAAATCTAACCTCTCTTCATTTTGGAAAGAAGTTTAATCAATCTATAGAAAAGGGGTTGAAGGATTTAACAAATCTAACCTCTCTTCATTTTGGGATTCGTTTTAATCAATCTATAGAAAAGGGATTGAAGAATTTAATAAATCTCACCTCTCTCAAGTTTGAAGATGATTTTAATCAATCTATAGAAAATGGATTGGAGAATTTAACAAATCTCACCTCTCTTCATTTTGGATGGCATTTTAATCAATCTATAGACAAGGGATTGAAGAAGTTAACAAATCTTACCTCTCTTCGTTTTGGATACTATTTTAATCAACCTATAGACAAGGGCTTAGAAAAGTTAACAAGTCTTGTCTCTCTTCATTTCGGCACCTATTTTAATCAATCTATAGATAATGGATTGAACAATTTAACAAATCTCACCTCTCTTAGCTTTGGAAATTGTTTTGATCAGCCTATAGATAATGGATTGAACAATTTAACAAATCTCACCTCTCTTAGCTTTGGAACTTGTTTTAATCAACCTATAGAAAAGGGATTGGAGAACTTAATAAATCTAACCTCTCTTCGTTTTGGAATGAAATTGGTAAATTTTAATAAAAGAAGACGTTTGGGAATAGATTCCTAGCCAAATAAAAGTGATTAAAATTATTGCCATTGTCAATGAAAATTAAAATGGAATTTGTCTATTATAAATTAACATATAGTACAGTATGGCCTCCAAAAGACAAGTCTTTTCATATTGAAACACTATATGAATCGAGTACAGAGGCTAGGGATGCCTTTCGGTTTTTGGTCGAACAAAAAGATGAATTACCACTAACATATATTTCTGTAATAGGTGTGAATGAAGATGGAACCGAAGATGTATGTCCAGTGTTGGACGTCATATACTACAATGGACTAACATTTAGTTCTGTAATAGGTGTGAATGAAGATGGAACCGAAGATGTGCGTCCAGTGTCGAACACCATTATATACTGCAATGGGCGCACATATGAAAGAGATTTCCAAATTTAAAAGTATAGTTGAGGCATTGAGCTATTTCTATCCTTGTGGATAGAAATTTTAAGATAAATCTTTTCTACCCAATTCCAAAGAGTATGATTACGAGGAATCAAAAAATAAAAAGGAATCAAAAAATAAGAAGTTATACAATTGTGGATAATAAACCTATAGGAAAGGGGCTTTTTGGAGAGGTTTGGAAGGTGAAGGGAGATGATGGTAGTCTATATGCGTTAAAAACTATCTCTATGGAATACCTAGATCCCGAGGGTGTGAAAAGAATAAAATACGAAAATAGGATAATGAAAGAGATATCATTATTTCCCAATTGTACACAATCCATAGCATGCTATGTAGATTCGTTTGAATGCCTAAACGGTAAATCATTATGTATAGTTATGGAGTATATCAAAGGCTTTAATTTACAAGAGATAAATGAGTCTTCTAGAACACTTATAAAAGATGGAAAAATACTTCTCTCAGAGAGTATTATTAAACTCTGGCTTAAGCAACTTTTAGAAGCCTTGATATATCTGCATGGAAAAAAAGTAGTTCATAGAGATATTAAACCTGATAATATAATGGTGAATGAAAATTTAACTAGAGCTACCCTTGTAGATTTTGGATTTGCGGATATCTACATTACCAATGGAAAAAAGAAGTGTGAGTCTCCAAACCTCTTTTTAACTGGGCATAATGATTATTTCCCTCCAGAAATTATCAAATGTCGTTTTGGGAAGATTACATATTATGAAAATAGATGGCAAGAAAAACAGGATATATGGGCCTTGGGATTAACATTTTGGCAGGTGGCATCTGAAGGACCATTAGATTTCCCCAAGGCTGCAGATATTGGAGAGAAAAGTAAATTTGATCCTGTAATTAGAGATTTTAAGGATGCATCAATAACAAATGCTATAGATGCATGTTTAATTATTGATCCCGATGAGAGACCTACCGCCAAAGGAGTATTGAAGATATTGTTGAAATAAAAATATACAAATACATCTAGGTCTAATATATCTAACGTATGTAGGGGAAGAAAAAACACGACTGGTGGATTTATTTGGAAATATGAAAAATAGAATAGAATATTTCTATCCTTGCGGGGATAGAAATTTAATAAAAAAGTATCTTGTCACATAATAACAGAATACATTATATAAATATAAATTATGACAAGTAGTGTTCAGAGCTTAAAAAGTGCTTTAGACTCAAGAGTAAGAATAGACCAGTCTTCCCGTCTTGGTTCCCAGCGTCAAAATCTAGGAGAAGGGCTAATGTGCCCAGCAGGATCGGGAGATATCCAATTCGACATTTATGGTCGTCCATCAAGTCAGAAAACGCTTTTACTTAACGACGCGGCGTGTTCAAACTATACAGAATGGTCGTCCGCACGTAGAATTGAAGTAGAAAACCTCGAACGCCCATATTTACCAATTTGCGCTGCAGGACTTCGTGGAGCAGGTGATTATATGGGAAAAGCGCGTGACCGCCTTCCTCAAAATCTTTATGGAGATGGATACCAAGGAAATATGGTTCGTCATTATAATACGGCAACTAACATGCCTTGGAGCGAGGGACCACAGGGACCACGAGTTCCATTCTATCAGAAACAGATACAGCCGTTTTCGTACTCTCATGATTCTTCTTCCCACCTCTACCGAGGATAGGAGTATTGTGTAAACATTTTCCAATAGTTAAAACCTAAATTAGAGACCTTACAGAAGAATTATCATAACATTGTTGTTATGATATTTATATCATAAACTAGAGAATATAAAATCTATTCATTTATCAAATGAAAAAATCTATAAATAGGTTTTGTAACGGATATAAAAAGGGTTCCTATCTTGTTAAATACAACGTAGAGGAATTGGAAAAGAACAAGGACTTAAAGAGGGTTGTGGATAAATTGGTAAAAGCTGACAAGGAAGGGCCATTGATATTAATGACAGACAGATGGTTTAACCCAAGGAAATATAATTTAATGAAACCTAAAAAACTCTTGGGACCAATAGCAATGACATACATGACATCTAATAAATATCCACATAAAATATGCCTATTCGGAGACTTTCATACTCTAGATTCGGAAGAATGTCCAAAGAGTGAGGAGATTCAGGATTTTATTATCAATTATACGAAAAATAGTCCTAAATTTATAGATATATTTTTGGAGGCTGAATATGTTTCAGAAAAAGGTATAACAGAGGATAAGGAAGAAAGTATTATGGAAAGTTATTTATTTACAAAAGTTGTCGAATCATTTGATCCAACATGTTTTGAGATTTTAAAAGATAATTGCGATCTTCAGACATCTAGGATGCACTATACTGATATGAGAAATCTTTACAACTATTCTTTAGAGAAAAATTTCGTCAATAATTTAAACGTTATAATGTCATGGACATTATTACTACAACAAGGTGAATTAACGGGAGGTGTTGATACATTAAGATATATAATTAAAAAGTTTTTATCAGAAGGTAAACCTGGGTTAACAAATATGAATACTCTTAAAAAACTAATTACAGGTGGAATTAGAGAAGAGAGAATAATGAAACAGATTGAAAATATCCCAGATAAAAATATAAGAAATACTATTATGACTTCATATAAAACTGATCTTAAAAATGCTCTCGGTGTTCTAGAAACTAAACTAATCTCTAAGAAACTGGCTAATATTAGAAAAATAAATTTTAAAAAACTTTTTCTATTTGCATTCTATGTGCTAGAAGTATATACTGTATATATGGACTACTATCTTATGGGGAGGGTATTTAGAACCTTTAGAGATATTCCAGGAGAGTATAGTGAACCGGCATATAATAGTATTATATATGCTGGAGATATACATATTGGAAGATATATAGATATCTTGCAGACATTGGGATTTAAAATAAATTTTAGTGATAAAAATATGGATAAATGTTTAAATTTAAAGGGATTGAGTCAGCCTCTATTTATGAATATTTAAATATTCATCATGATTTCCAAGAATATTTTAGATATTCATTAGGTCTAAACCTAATGAATACTATTTAAATACACTAACCGTGCGGCCATGGTGGTCCATTTGAGCATCTGGTACATACACACGTTCCATCGGGAACACTTGTACAATATCCTGACGCGCAATTCTGTGCCATACAACTGGCTATACATGCACCTCTACCCGCTCTACACGAAATGGCGTTTCCTGTCGTTACAAAAACTAATAAAATAAATGCGATAATTTGATACTTCATTTTTACAATAATGAGATTAGTTAATGGTATATTTCAGTTTTATTCAAACAAAAATGACAGCTTTAATCTTTATAAAAAATGAGATTTATTGACAGTATATTTCAATTTTATTCAAAAAATGCCAGATCCAATCTTAACGGCGATTCTAATTGCTGGAGCTTCGGGTCTAGTTATATCTCAAATATCATCTCTCTCATCAAAAGACGACTGGTATGATTGTTATCACAATTATAACGAATTTGGAGAGGAGTATACCGACATTATAGACAATATTTTAAACGATCCTAATCATGGAAAAATGGGGCCAGCGAGAATTATTTCTCTCAATAAAAAAGTACCCGGAGAAGGGGTACACTATTATTATAGATATGATATCTCAGATAGAAGTGCTTGGTTCTCTATCGATTCTTGGAAAATTAGTTTTCATAGAGTAGGTTTGAGAAAGGTTCGAAAAGAAATTAATGGAAGGGTATCCTATCACTATGTATCATGGTCATCGCCCTCGGACCATGGCATAGATAGTTTTACCGAGTTAAGAAGAAAAATAATGGTTCCAAAGCAGGGATCGATTAGAGTTGTTAGCATTGATATTTCTTCCCATGATCCATCGTTATTGTGGCTTACAAAAATATGTAAGAATTCCAAACCAAATCAGATATTTGCCATGAAAAAAATTGTTGAAAAATGGAATGAAGAGAATGACTTTAATGTCAAAACTATTATCTATGGAGAGAAAGGAGTTGGGAAAACATATACTGCAATGTTATTAAAAAAGTATATCGATGAGAAATTTCCAAATGCGTATGTTAGATTATATGACGATTTTGATCCATCGGCCATAGGAGTTAATATAAAGAAACTGGCCCTCAGTTACGCTTCGGAAAACTCCCCTGTCGTATTGGTCGTTAATGAAATCGATATTATCTATGAAAAGGTCATTATGGACAACGAATCGTATGACCCAAGAGAACAACATACTCGAAATAAACAATCGTTTAACAATATGCTCGACACCATAGCCAATACAAAGTACGTCATCTCCATTTTTACAACGGAAAAATCTCCGGAGGAACTCCGTGAAAATAAAAAGTTTGTATCCTTTATGAGAAAAGGCCGCGTAGACTTTTTCCTCCAAATGACAATGAACGCCTGTATTGTACAGAATAATAATTGATTTTGCTCCGCATGTTGAAGGAATTTTCTTTTGGATTATCCAAAAGAAAATTAAGAAAGAAAATTAAGGATGGTAATGACATTTAATTCTACCACATACCAGCCCCTTTCTTCTTCCATTTTTTAGAATGACTTTGCATTTAATAGAAGAAGACGTAGGGGAAGACTTTGGAGAAGGAACAGACTTTTCAAGAGGCGGAGAATATTTCTTTAAACTATCATCCCCCGGGGAGGGAATATACTCTAATGTAATCTCGTCCTCCGACAAGACGTATCGCGCAATAAGAAAATATCTCTTGAGGTAATTTTCCACACACAATATAATGGTATTGTAATCGTTTTCAATCTCTTTTTTAATAAAATCCATAGTTTCTACAGAAACTATATGCCTTTTAAGAGAATCGTAAAAATCGTCTACCCTATCATTCCCCAAGTAAAATGTTTTAAATGTTTTATCCGATCGTATTATTACGATAGGATTGCCCTTTGCATCTTTAAATAGAGAACCGTTTTCAATTTTATCTCTCCGAGTGATTCTTTCCATATCAAATCTAAGACATTTGTCATTAAACCACAAATTTACCTCCGATGTTGCGGGAGGATTTCCTACAATTAAAGTTTTAGAGGAGCAAAGAATTACGTTCCTATCAAAAGAATAGAATGATGGATTCCAATTTCCTTGAGGAGAAAAATAAAATACGCAAATATAAATCTTATCTCCTCCATTTCGAAGGATGGGAACTACATGGTTTTGATACATTTGACTTCCAAGTTCTTTGGAATAGTATTCCTTTTTAATTCTCTCCACATTGGAGATATATTTGAATAGGAAAAAATTGGTCATAAAAGAATACTCTACCATCATGCAATTATTCTCTTTTGTAAAATAACTCCGTATGCTCTTATCTTCATAAAGAAATGGAAAAACGAATAGATTTAAAACTCGTTCTCTTGACTCAATGTCTAAAATATCAATTGAAGTATTCATTGTAAATCTTGTAAATTATTAGATATTTGATAAAGAAAACTCATTTTTATTTGGATATAAAATATGCGTGTGGACAAAAACAAATATAGAAAAATCATTTCGGATATTAAAGAATCTGTAGAGAATGGTATTTGGAAATGGAATAAAGAAACCCATGAATCTTTTGGTGGGACCAGTTTTTCCAGACATAAAGAGAGCACCCCCAAGATTTGTCTGGAGTAGAAAGCATTGGAATGTGGATGTAGGGGCAACATTGAGAGATACAGAGCCAATAACCCAATTTTACGAGCCGGCGATATTAGCACAGTCTAGAAATTATAATCAGACGACGTATGGGGTAAGTAGTCATAGAGATACCGTTAACGCGGCATTTCGTCCCCCACTGCTTAGTCCATATGAGGATATAGGGCCTATAACAAGAATACCCGCAACGATTCATGCAATCATTCCTCATATTAATCCGGGAACTGCCGGTCATGGATCGGGAACGTCCGGCTATACCGCCAAAAATGAGAGAATAAATAATATAGAAAGCGCATTAACAGATAGGATAAAGGCTGGAGAATGGAGACCAACATTCTACTGTCCAATAGAAATTCCTCAAGATAACTCTGTTCTACCCGATCTTGAATTAAAAATGCCAAACACATCTGCCCACGCAGGATGGGAAATCCCCATTAGATTAAGCGCACCAATCCAAGAGGTAAGTTTAAATTACGAAAAACTTCATCCATCGGGTGAAGCAGGTTATAATACTCCGGTAACATTAAGCGGACCTACAGGAAAGGAGAATTTAGAATTACATTCAAACAGACCATCCATATCTGCTCATTCTGGGATGAATACCCCCGTACATTTAGATGCGGAGGTTAGAACGAGCGATTTGGAGCTGTTTTCAAATAGACCAAATATTTCTGTTACAGCCGGCATTAATACTCCTTTACAAATCGACTCCGAAACAAGAGTAGAGGATTTATTGTATAATAGACCACAGGTATCTGTAGATGCTGGTAGAAATATGCCTCTTCAAATAGACAGTAGATCCGCTATAGAAAATATAGAATTGGAAACTCAGATAGACGCACCACTGACAGTTACAAATCCGGGAGCCGAGGACGGATATAAAACACGACTCGAAATGCAACACGACGAAGACAATTATATTCAATCTGGAAATCCCGCCTATTCATATGTTGTTCCTTCAACTCCAACGTATAGAGAGACAAACGAAAGAACTCATAAGCCCCATTTTAAGGAACGATTAGCACCACTTAAGCATTACGGACAAATTACTCACTCTTCTTCCATTCCTCGAAATGGAATAGATCAAAAGAGGGTGAGTTTGAGAACATTGAGACGAATGGCAACAGAGCCAAGAAAGGCAAAATATAGATTTTAAATTTCATTTCTAATTAGAAACGAAATTATAATACCAACCCCACGGCGTATATAAAACTCCTTAAATTCTTTTAGAAAAAGTGAAAAATTATCATTGTTAATTTCTATTTAAAATAGAAATGGATTTTGAACTTCCTCTTGAAATATGGATATTAATAGCAGAAGTCGGGCCATGGGCATGGAGATTACTCACATTGGCAATTCCTAACGTTGGAAGATATTCCTTAAATAAAAATGTTCAGAGAAAAATGATGAAGATGTTTACACATTTAGGAATACATAATGGTCTCGACTATTATATAAACTATTACAAATTACCAAATAAGGACTCTCATAGAGAGGACGGCCCGGCAATTATTATAAAACTTAAACACAGTGATTCCCTCAGATTGCAAGAATGGTTTTATATGGGAAAAAGGCAGAGATTTCCATTTACAAATGATAAACCATCCGTAATATACTATTATGGATCAAAAGATGGATTAAAAGTTAACGAGATATTTCATAAAAATGGAGTTATACATAGAGAAAACGAACCGGCATATATCAAATATTCTACGGACGGAAAAGTTAGAGAACAAGGATGGTTCAAGTATGGAAAAAAATGTAAAGAGATAGAATACGAGGAAGACGGATTTAAAGAAAAATTATACAAGGATGGAGGAATAATTTGTACTACGAATTATATTTATTTCGCCGGACAGAAGATAAAGTCGTGGATAAGGGAACAATTTTTTTGTCTTTATTTTGAGGGTCGTTTTCATAGAGATGACGATAAGCCAGCTCGTATAGAATACTATCAACCTGACGACGATACATCAAGCATTGGAGCCGTTGAAATAGAGAGATACTATAAGCACGGATTGGTTCATAGAAAAGATAAACCAGCTTTGATAAGATATTATCCACCCATCCACGGAGGAAAAGTTAAAACAGAGAAATGGACTAAAATGGGAAATAATCACAGGGGAAATGGGAAACCATCAACCATTGAATATTATCAAGATGGATCAAAGGCCGAAGAATCTTGGTACGTATACGATTATTTTTACAGAGAAAACGGTCCCGCTTTCATTTCCTATTATATGGGAGGGGCGATCAGTATGAAAACATGGCATGGCGATTTTGTAAAAAGTGGACAACCCTATCAAATAGAATATTATGAACCGAAAGGAAATTCAAACCAAGGAACAATTAAAGAGAAGAGATGGCACGAAGAGGGCATTGGAACTCTTTTCAAAAAATATTATCCGTCCGGTAGACTTGAGGAAGAGAGGAATAGATATGAAAAAATTAGCTATTCTGAGGATGGAGCTACAAATGATTATATAATTTTTCCATAATAGGAGGAATTCTTTATGCATTGCATAAAGAATTTAAAATGAAACTATCAAATTCAATCTTCCATTAATTTTTATAAAATCTCTTTAGCTAAAGATTCGTTTTCATGAAGCTAAAATTAATTATCTTTAGGAATTTCAAGTAAAAGATGAATAATGGAATAACCGATTATTATCGTCTGTCGGAAACCATGGGTGATGTTATGAGAGAAAAATCTGCACGGAATCAGAGGTATAAGGATTGGACAATTATAAACATGCTTCCAACCGATCTCCAAATGTTTTATAAAAAGAAATATACGGATGATCTTAAATTTCTCACATCTCTTCCAGCTCGCGTAAAGAAATCGTTTAAGCCAGATATGTTTGAGGATGAAGATGAATTGTACGCCTTTCATGCAACAGATGGAAAACCGAATCTATTATTTATGCCTCCATATACAATGAGAGACTTTTTAAAAGATATTAAAGTTGGAACTGTTGTATACGATTCTAATTGGGCACAGGAAAAATATCAGGTATCATACTCTGATATTGCAGGTATTAGAATTCACAATATGCTAAGAGTTCCTCTTGATATTTACTATAATCGTTTGGATGGGACGGGTCCTCAACCCGATCAGATAGTTGCCCAAGTTAGAGCATACGACGGCTTGAGTTATTTGGGCGGAGGAGGGGCGTCCATATTTTTCGATAACGATAGAGATGGATTAAACTTTATGGATGAGATTTCATTTAAATACAGTCTACCGGGAAAGAAGGGAAAATATATGATTACTATTGCATTAAACGATAATCAAATGAATGATGTGTACGTCGGAATGATTAATGGCGGACATGAACCTCCACCTATAGACACCTATGCATATAGCGTAGATAAACCCGTATGGACAGGATACACGTATTATGTTCCTATAGGTGGATATAGAACAAGAGCAACAAATCCATTGGCTCCAATTTAATTCTTGTGATATTCACAAGAATTTAACAGAGAAAGAATTGGACAATCTCTATGAAAATAATTCTTTGATTGAGTAAAAATGACAATTCAAAAATTACATTTTTAATTTAAATAAAATGAATTCGTCCAAATCGAATATAAAAGATTGTCAAAATTGCTATACAAATTCTATTAAAACAGAGGCCACATATTTCTGCACACCATGTCTAGCTAGCTATTGTAATGAGTGCAAGATAAAGAGACATCATGGAGAGATATTTAGATGTGTAGAATGCGATCAAAAAATGTGCAAGTCGTTTTATGGAGATTGTGATAAATGCTTTATTTGTACCAGCTTTTCTGGTTAGATCTTCAAGGTGGTCCCAAATCGAACTCTGATTCTTTAGGCGGGATTCTTTAGGCTTTGCCTAAAGAATATAAAGAATAATTTAATTAAATTTTAAATAGCATTTCCTACATACAGGGATATACTTTTCTTTACCTCCAACATCTATAATCTTTTGAGAGGAGGTTTCAAATTTGTGAGTAAATATGGCCATTGTTTTTATCTTGTCCTTTGCGCAATTCTTGCAATAAGAGTAGAGTTTAGTATAACTATCGGCCAATGGCTCAAGTTTTAAAATCTCTCCAAACATTTCTCTCTTAAAATTCCCACTTAGACCAGAGACTATGACATGTTTACCGTAGACATCAACATATTTTGTAACCTCTGAGACAAGATCCGGAAAGAATTGACTCTCATCTATACCAATGGTGTCGTACCCCTTTACCATTTCGTCAATGTCTTTCAAAAGCGGGGTAGAGATAAATGATACCTTACTCTCCTCCGATAACTTCTTTTTATAAAGAGGGTTATGGGTGGAGAACGGGCCTTTGCTCCTATTATCCGATGAGTGATTTATACATAATACCTTTAATCCCACCTCCGCCTCATTGAATAGTCTTCGCAAAAGTTCCGTCGTCTTTCCGGCATACATTGGACCGGCTATTAAATCTAAACATCCTACTTGTGTACATTTCTTAATCTCCATTTCTCATTTATTTTATAAATATTTCAAATTCTTATCACTTTTTATTGGCTATAGATAAGAATGTTTCAGTGTCCAGAAGGTCCGAATGTGTTTTGGACAAATGTCCTAATTATTATTGCTATTTTATTGGTTTTAATGTTTCTAGTCGCATGCAAGGGTAAGAAATAGATTTCGTTTCCCGCAGTTTCATTGTTGACAAAGTCAACAATGAAATGTGTTAAAGTGTTTGTTGTTGACAAAATCAACAATGAAACTGTGTTGAAGGAATAGGCTCTACTCCAAATCGTCTATAACAAAGGATACATCATGTTCATCAAGGTATAATATAAATTCGTCTAGAAAATCGTAATGTGTGTCTCTGTATATTTTAACAAAAGTTGGAGTTGGAATGCAGATAGTTTCCACTCGTGAGTAAACTCTATAACTTTTCCGTTCTTCACTTTTACTGTTACCTCTTTTCCTTTAGGAAGTCGTTCAAATTCTTGAATCGGATTCATTAAAGTGGAAAAGAATTTATTGATTATTAATAATAATTATATAAATATAATGGAACTTTTAAATGTCATAATAATTCTCTTACTTGTGGTTGGAGCTTGGTGTCTACTAATGAAAAGTAATTATGTAAAGGAGGATCTTAGCGGATTTGGAGTAACCAGTGGTCTTCATTTCAATAACAGATTGGCCTATTGTGATGAAGGAAATGAGCACTTGGGTGGAGCGTATGCAGGTGGATGCTTTATTCCTCACAGAGTAATTGTGTAATAATTCCTTTTCCGTATCTTTTTTAATTGAAAAAGATATTAAATCTTATTTTTGTGCATTTCTCTAATCTCTTCTGCTTTTATTTTTGGACCTCTCATTCTACGTTTAGGTTTTTCTTCGGATGAGGGAACCGCATCTGGTGGTTGGCCTGTAAATCCTTTAAACAACTCTGCAACATTGTTACCGAATTTTGTAGATATTACCTTTGCAAGATAAAACATTCCTGCCTGAATCATAATCATAAATATCAGTCTGACTTCTACCGGTATATTCGATCCCCATTGATTATAGGACCTTTCTCCCAATTCTATTAACAATCTATCATATTTGTACATCATTTTAGTCTGTTGTAGTGTAAAACCTGTAAGATCTATTCCGACCCACTGAGTACAGGCAAATTCCATAACTATCCATCCTCCAACAAGATATGTTCTATACGATTCCACATTGTCATCCAACGTCAACTCCTTTATGGTTCGATTATACGACGTTTTCATCTCAGTCAAATCGCTGTGTTCATTATAAATAGGTATTTCTACAGATGGAGATTTATATTTCTTTTTAAGTATTCTAAATCTCCATATATACTCTTCTTTTTCCATTGCCTCTCTTTCTTCTGGAGAAAGACCCGCATATGGATCATCTTCTTCCTCTTCTTCCTCTTCCTCTCCTTCCTCTCCTTCCTCTTCTTCATCATCCTCGTCGCCATCTTCTCCCAACTCTGCCTCTATATCATCATCATCCCCTTCTTCTGCCAAATCTGCAATCATATCCTCATCCTCTTCCTCCTCGTCATCATCCTCCACTATCTTTTTCCTTTTCTTCTTACCGGATTTGGCAGAAGACGATGACTTACCTGACATTGTCGATTGTTTGGGGGTTTGCGGTTCTGACTCAGACTTTTCTGAAACTGTCACTTTATCGGATAAAGACGGAACATGTTTTGGCCTTTTTGTTGATGAGGGTATTAATGGAGCCCCCTGCTTAAGCTTCTTTTTATTTTCCAATAACTCAAGATGAAGGTTTCCTAAAGGGGGAAAATTTATCGGCCTATCTGGAATAGGATCCGATCTTGGAATTCTTGTAACATATAATTTCCTCACCATAATAAGATTTATTTATGCCTTTAATTTGCAACTCTAAATGTTTAGATAGGTTATCATGGAATTTCATATGACGGAAATTTTGTCTATCAATGATAGACAAAATTATATCATTGATAGACAAAATTTCTGAGAAATTATTCTTTCGCAGTATTTGGCTTGAGACGTCTTCTTCTAGGCTCTTTACCTTTCTTAGCTCTCTCTACACCTCCCTTTACAATAGTTGCGCCTCTACTTAAAAACCATTCTTCTCTCAGATCCCAATGATTCTCTAAACCTTTATAGTCATCTACAATATCGTATATAAGATTATTTACCGTTCTTATTCTTCCTTCAAACTGACGAACATCCCTGGAATTGGATGCCAGTATCAACATTGTACGATCGGGATCGTTAAGACCAACCCCTCCCTTTTTTAATCCTACAACAAGAATTCTCTTTGATTTATCAAACGTTTTCTTATTGCCTATATAAAGTTCTACACTTTCCTTTGCGTTCTTTAAAATATTATAGATTGCTCTAGATTGCTTTTGGAGATAACTTAGAATTATTATCTTATGCTCTTTATGTTTTATAGCAATCTCTGCAATCTCTTGTTGACGTTCTGGATTATATTCTAGAGAGCTTTTTACCAAATTCCAATTTGGGACAACCCTTCCCTTGACATATCTGTATTCTATTGTAGGTTTATACCGAGTATTATATTTTACCACTGTAAAGTTTTTCACCTCAAAACGGCATATAAACTTCTTCTTTGGTCCAAAGTAAATGTGCAGTAATTTATGTAGACCATCCCTTCTATCTGGAGTAGCACTCATACCCACAAGATATTTTGGTTCAAACTTTAGCAATGTTTTGGTAAACGTAGAAAGGGTGACCAAATGAGCCTCGTCAACTATAACCAATCCTATATCACTAAAAACTTCTCTAGGCATATTTGCGGCCTTCATTATTCCTATAACGTAGACATCGGCATCCGGATCCAAGGGCTTTTTACCTTTTACCATTTGAACCTTTGCATTTGTGAATTTTTCAAATTCGTCCTTCCATTGATCTCTCACAATGCTTAGATGGCTTAGAACAACAGTTTTAAGTCCCGACCACGCTGTTAGATACGTGCCTATGGACGTCTTGCCATAGCCGGTAAACGCCGAGATAAATACCGCATTATCCTTCTTTAAAAGAGCAATCGCCTCCCTTGCAACAACATCTTGGTCTCTTTTTGTTCCATTTCTAGGATCCGTTTTGGTGGTGTATAGTTTGTGCTTGTTAAACTTTACATTTGTTGTAGGATAATCGTAATCATCCGTAGGAAACTCGTTAAAATACGTTTTCCATTTGCTCAGAGGAAGATATATAACGTCTTCGTCTTTATCAAACTTAAAACAGTAGTTTGGTTTAGGATTACCATTATAGAGAGTTTTTCTCTCCTTTGCAAAATAATTTCTATTGATAAACCCTCTTTCCTTTTTGGAAAGAGAACTCAACTCTAAAGAAAATGACATTTTTGAATATATATTTAAATTATAAAATCTAAATCTCAGTATTATACAAAGAGTTTTTTACCCACCATCCCATAAAAAGATATTCAACAATTTTGGAATCTAGGGGTTTTCTTTCTCCGGTGGAAAATTCTTCCACGCATTCAAATATCTCCTCCTTTATCTCTTTTGTATACTTTCCGTCCTTAATGTTGGAAATAATTTTCTGCAAGGTGCCAATAATCTTTTCATCCGTAATATCCATTGTAAAGTAGATTTATTGGCTTTAACTGCCGGGGGCATTCCTACGGAAAAGAAAATACACATTCTTTTAGCATGACTAAAATACACATTCTTTTAGCATGACTAAAATACACATTCTTTTAGCAATGCTAAAATGCACATTCTTTTAGCATTGCTAAAATGCACATTCTTTTAGCAATGCTAAAATGCACATTCTTTTAGCATTGCTAAAAGAATGTTTCCCTACATTTGAATCATGCTCTTTGACACCCGCGCAATTTCTTTCACAAGCTTTCCAACAGTGATATCGGATAAAAGAGCCTTTTCTGAAAACTTATTTTTGGTAAGGCCCAACTCTGCCTTGTACTCTGGATTGAGGCAAAGATAGAAATACACTATAGAAGAGGCAACAGACTGAGGACTACTTCTTTTAAGAAGTCTAGATGTTCCCTCAAGGTATTTTGCAATACTTTTAATTTTTTCTTTATGCTCTTTATGAACTCCAGTTAATTGAAGAACCCACGGAATAAGATCTTCCGCACTTGTTGTATTTATTCTATCGTTGGGGAATGCCTTGTAATATTTTGTCAATCCGTCCGACATGTTCTTTTTTGTAAGATCAAATAGATTTCTAACATAATCGCTTGTACGGAATTCTCCAAATTCTTTAAAGGTGTGGAAAAGACATGCAGCTACTATGGATTTTCTTCCCTTTCCTCGAACAGTCTCTTTTCCTACAACAGTTCTATACTTTTTCTCTACCTGCGCTCTAATGGCCAAATGAACCTCAATTCCATGATCTGAAAATAATTTTTCCAATCCTCTATTATTTCCACTAGAATTATGACATCTGGACGGATCTTTAGATGATCCGTTGTCAGAAAACCTATAATACCTCCATTCGGGCTCAAAATCATAAATTTCGACCTCCGTACCACAATCTTTACAGCTATATAATCCATTGCCATTTTCATATCTATTTTTATGCAAACATTTCGTCGGGGAAGTTGTTTCCTTCTCCCCGTTTGAGACACTCGTCTTCGTATTGTTACATTTTTTCTTATCTATTTTATCAAAAAGCTCTAGCACTTTTTTGTAAACTTTTTCATCCCCAAATATATCGAGATATTCTTCATCAAGTGTATCCATTATTCTATATTTGCTTGATCATATTCTTATATTTAAAACGATTCGAATTCATTTTTATTCAATGTCATATGGAATCTTTTTGTATGGAGTTATTATTGAAACGGTATTTGCCTCTTCCAATGCTTTCATAGCCTCGCTCACAAAGGCATTCCCACCATTATTAAATCTATACCTAATATTTTTACTTGATAGTCTTTCTACTATAATTTCACACTGATAAGGAAAATTTCCCGCCTTTCCAGTCTCTCTCTTTATGATAAAAACAGAACACCTTTTCCTCGATATTGGTTTTAAAAGATAAGCTTGTGAGAATCTTGGTATAGATACGTTCCCATCGGGATTCTTTTCATCCACAACGTAGAGAAATATGTTGCAATCGTAATACATCTCAGCAAGAGATATAAACATGTTAGGGTCGATATAAAACTCTTCATCCAAGAGCATATCTTTTATGTTCTTATCCGTATAATCGTACAACTCTTGTTTTCCTACAGAAAAATCCATTTTTGACATTTCTTCTCTAACCTTCCTTACTCTATCAAATTCTCCTTTGCTAGAGTAATCTGGGTTAGAAGCAATCTCAAGGCAATGAAGAAAACTATCTGGAGACACGGGAAGAGAAAATCGTAGTATTGGAATAATTTTCTTTTTCTCTATATTTACGGTCTCATATCCCGCTCGTTCGGCCATCTTTTTAATATTATCTGGCACCTCTCCAAATCTTCCAACAGGCATAATCTTTTTCTTGTCAAAGATATGCTTTATATCTTTATGTACCTCCTCCAAAAACCTTCCTTTTGCCTCTATATATCTCGCAAGCCTTGTGTTGGGTTTGTATTGAGTTCTTTCAAAACAACAGGGAAGGTAGGGGTGCTCTTCTGCATACTCTTTTTCTATATTTTGTTTAAGTCCTGCATATAGTTTGGGATTTTTTATTGACAATTCATCTTTTGCCCTTGGATTACAAAAGTAAAAGTCTCCACTATTGTATGGAAATTCAACCGCAGATTCCCATCCAAACTCCTTTTTTAGTTCTTCCACCTCCTCGGGATTTGTAACAAGATAGGGTTGTCTATTTTTTTCGCACATGCTGGAATATTTTGTTCTAAATAAATTGGGTTTATCCCTTTTTAGATTTCGAAGTCTTTCTCCAGTTTTAATATCCTTTCTCTTGCCCTTTTCTTTTAAAACAAATCGTTCTGACGTGAGAGCCTTTTTTGAGCTGGGTGAAATAGTATTGTATATGTCTATAACATTTTCATAATCTCTTTGATAAACTCCAAGTAACTTTCCAAATACTTTACTAAAGGATTTCATCTGATATTGGGTGGCAGCTCTAGAGACACGAACATCTATCCATTCATCTCCATCCCCGGTGTGAGGTGTTATTTGTATGGTAAGAGGAGCTCCCCCTATGCTATATTTAACTGTATAGCTACTTCCCTTTTTCTGTAGGGAGGTCTTCTTTCTCTCGTCGAGAAAGAGAAAATGTGATAATATATCGTTATTCATAACCATGTCGGAAAATACAGCCTTATTAAAAATTACACTTTCGACAGAAAATATACCCTTTACCCTCAATTGTTTTTCAAACACCTTTTCGTAATCCATATCCATAGAATCAAAGAGTTTTTTCATTACGGTATCTTTGTCTACCAAAGAACCTACATTGACATCTAATTCTATGTTATTACTCGTTTTCCAAACTCCGTTTGAGTATACTTCATTTAATCTTGTGCTCTTCAAAGAGAGTTTACTATATGGAACTCTCAATATTTTAAAATATAGGCCATCAAGGGTCGGATAAAACTCAAACCACTCTCTTGGAGGACATATATGCTTGTATATTTTGAACCATTCCTTTCCTTTATAGGATAACAGCATAAATGGAATATCTCTTGACACTGATATAGAGTCAAACACATCCTCCAAACTCTCTCCATAAGGAAGTTCCAGCGTAATCTGATTTGTTATCTCTTCCAACTTTATGTTTCCCACCTTTTTCTCTATCTTGTTCAATACCTTTGATATTTCTTCACTCTCGGCAATCTGTTTGGCCACCATTTTTCTTCTCTTTTCAATCTCTTTTGGAAACTCTTTCAACAACCTTTCGGTTTCCCTAGATGAGGTGAATGTTATAATATCTACCTTTCTGAGATTATCCATTATATCTTTTAGAGCCTTCCGCTTTGCATCATTTGAAAGAATCCATATAATGGCAATCTCTTTTTTGCCAACCCCGGGATATTTTTTTTGAATGTCATTTATATTCTTAAAGAACTCTTTCTCCGGCACACCCTTTAACTCGTCCCTTATGTCTACAATCTCCACCATTTCATCTTTCATTGATTTATACTCTTCACTTACAATGCGGTAAAATTCTGGAAGAGTATCCTTCTTCTTCATTGAATATTTCTGTAGGATGGATGCAATGTCATCGTAAGATTCCACACGAAATGATTCATTATTTATAAATATCCTCATTTCACTTTATTATATTGAATGAAAATCTTTGAATTATCAATTTGTTATTCTCAATAACGAATTTTTCGATATAATAAAAATCCTCATTTATTATATCGAATGAAAATCTTTGCATTATCAATTCGTTATTCTCAATAACGAATTTTTCGACAAGCATTAATTGATTATATAATCTGTAATTATACTTTTAGGATCTCTTCTGCCTACACCAAATCCTCTTCGAACAGATCCCGGAATTGTAACTATAGGATCGGGTAATGCACGAGGGTGCATTACAGCATATGCGCTAGATGAACCTTGAAATCGAGGCTCGCATCTTCCCGCGACTTCATTAAAAAATTCTTCTGGTGCACAAGTTATGGCAGCCGCGAAACTTTCTATCACCCCAGGTTCATTGGCATTCATACATAATCCTCCGATAAGTCCTGAGTATGGTCCTCCTTTAACACAAATTTCATCCGCACCGCAGTGTAGATTGTGGTAACATGTGTCCACATCGGAGGCCTCTCCTATATTTGCAGCTATGCATCTATTTATACACAAGCTACGAGGAGTATTTCCTATCTCGTTTCTACAATGCATTTCGCATCCCGTCCGGCCGTGATAATTCTCTCGAGTCATTTCGTCTTTCATTAAAGATTCTAAATGTATTGGGTATTTTACATCAAATGATGGAAGAGTGGTTCTTGCATTAAAATTGTCCAAAAGAGCATGATGAACTGCACCTCTTGGTGTATAACCATCTCGTTGAGTACAGCTCAGTTTACAACTATTGAAAGCATATATGCCTACGATTATAGCGATTATTAAAATTATTAGACCTAATCCGTTCATCTTTATATCAGTATTACTATCACGTTTTATTTTTTTCTTGTGAAAATCCATTTCCGTCAGGAAACATTTTTATGTATAAAAATTAATTTCATTTATGTATAAAAATGAGATTTGAAATTAGATACCAAACCTAATTTATAAAAATGTCATTACTATCTACACTTCCAGACCGGGCCAAGGAATTTGTTGAATGGATGGAAAAACATCCGGATGTTTTTTCAAATACACTGACTACAAGAGAAAAGGTAATATTATGCAAGTGTTATGTAAATGGAGAGAGAGATCCTAAAAAAGCATTAGAGTCTCTTTCTAAAGCAGTACCAGAATTTATCTCATCTGATCCCCCAGAAGATTCAGAAGAATACAATTTTAGGAATTCAGAAGAATACCTAAAATGGGAAAAGAAGAATATTGATAGGGAATTGAATGAAAAAGACAGAAGGATCGCATATTCGTTCTTTTTATATATGGAGGGAATGGAGGATGTTAGGGGATTATATGAACTTCTGGATGATTTAGAGCATGTTAGAACTCACGGTTTAACGCCCATAAAATACTCCTAATTATTTTATCTTTATCACGTTTTATTTTAAAATATACATACATTTTCTTTTATAGTTATAAGAACATGGCAAATTCAAATCCAATCAACACACAAGAAATGACGCTGGATAATCTTCTAGTTCGAAAGAAAGTTAAAACTGGAGGGGTTTCCTTTCTCGTTGGACCCTTTTCCAGCAAAACTCAAACCATCAATTCTGATTGTAACATTATTATTACAGATGACATACTCGGTACAAAAGCACTTATTGTGTCACAGCAAGAAGTTTTAGTCCGTAATACAGAAGAATTCATCAACGCTCTTAGTCGATTGATTCCCAAATCGTGCACACGGATTAAAATCGAATGCAAACCAGGAGAAACCACTGTTATGGAATTTCCATTCTTTACCCGCGATTTTCCCGTTGACTTACAAATTATCGGTGATACTCGACCAGTTATTGGGATGAGTTATATCCAGGGAGCTCAACAGGATTTTGGTGTTCGTTTTCCATTCCAGTGGGTTGCCCCTGAATTAGGTGATGGTGCCTGTCCTAATATTACATTTGTTGGACAAGTTATTACCGTCGTATTTACTAAACCATCAGGTCTTAATCCAGTGTTTTTTCAACCGCGAAATCCCGATTTTAATTCTCTCGTCCCTGGAGACATAATTAAGGTTTGGAACCCAACGAACAAGCTAATTACCACTCACACCGTAACTGCCGCAGCTAATAATACTATAACTGTTAATGGTGTCCTCCCCGCAGTAGTGAAGGGAACATCATTTACATTGATGCCATGTGTTGTACTGAATAACCCAACTGCCCAACCGGTTGGTAGTTTCCGTCGATTAGGTTTCAATAGTGGACGGTGTTTAATACAGGGCGTTCAAATTAATAGCGAGACTGCTGGTATTTTTGATGTAGTTACCATCACATTTGATTTCTTACGAATAATCAATTGCACCGAAACAGGTTGGATTAGATACACTTCGAATAAGGTAGTTAGTGATCAACCTAATACTTATTTTGGTCGCTGTGATATCAACGCTAGTGTTCATTACATCGCTGGTATTCAACAATTCGTTGGGGAAAATTCATCATTCTCGATCGAAAGTTCACCATTTGGTATACTTATTTTTAGCGATTGGACTGGATCTGATAATAAATTTGGTTTTGGAGATGGAGTACCAGGGATACCCCGAAACTATGGTGCATTGCATTATAATATGGGGCAAGTTTGTATGGGCTATAATAGTTTTATTGGTTGCCCGACTGTTGGCCTGTTACTTATTGCTTCGAACTGTAACGTGCAACATATGCTAGTTGACGGAGCAGGAGCGGGAGATGGTATCATCGTTCTATATGGAGGTAAAATAATGGCTTGGCCCATTCCCAATCTATTTGTAGTGCCTGGAGCAGGGAAAATTACTATGAATCCAACAATCAAAAACTGCAACATTGGTTTGACTACCAGTTATAATGCTATTGCTCAAATACAAGAAGTAGTAATGAGTGGTAATGGAACTGATATTCGCTTGGATGGGGTAAATGGGGCAAAAGGTGCGGCTAATAATTGTAAGCCAGATTTGTCGGTAGCCAACCAGGGAGTATTGGGCTCAACTATATATCATACAGTCTAATTTCTATTCTTTATTAATATATACAATGGAAAATGGGGATATTAGGGGATTGATTTAGAGCATGTTAAAACTCATGGTTTAACGCCTATAAAATACTCCTAATTATGTTATCAAACCATTCTTTTATAAAACCATTCTTTTGGCATTGCCAAAAGAATCAAGATGTAAACATTAGAAATGTCCACAATGTAAAATATACTATTAAAAGTCCATAAAACCATCGTCTAGAATTCCATATTATTGGATCGTTCCACCATTTCTCTTTATTCCAACTTCCATTCCACATATGGCATACATAGGACTCTTTAATATCGCATTCCTTAGATATTTTTCCGTTATCCAACATAGGAAAGAACACACATGGATCCGTTATAACAATATCAGATTTTTTAGGGGACCGTAAACTTTCATAAAATTTTGTTACTGCCATTGGACCTGTATTCTCAACTGGAAGATAGTTTTTCTCGTAATTTTTAACTATATAGTCCATTAGTTTTTTCCAAAATTCCTGTCTTGGGGGAGATATCATAAAAGCGTTGCAAATTACTCTGTCTCTATTATACAATCTTTTGGCATGCTCCTCCGGCTCCGATCCAAAAACTATCTTATTCTTTTCTACAAATGGATCGATTTTCTTTAAGGGTATTGTATCCATATCCGCATATACTCCTCCATATTTATATAATATAGCATATCTTGCGAAATCCACTCTCTCAATATTTCTTGTAAAGGAATCGTAATCTTTGAGATAACGTGGGATAATCTCTTTTACCATGTCTCTCAGGTCATTATCGTCTAAAAGATTATGTTGATAGTCGGGATGAAGCTCCCTCCATTTTTTATGATATTTTAAAAGGTGAGGAGGAATATCCTTTTTTGACTTCCACGTTTGCCATATCACTTTTGGTGTACTAACACCAAAAGTGGTGGGTGTATCAACACCAAAAGTGGTGGGTGTTCTAGACGTAGATTTCATTTTAATGTAAAGTGATAAAATAAATTCTTCTTCTTCAACGGATATAAAGAAATGTATTGAGAAATAAAAGGATGGACATACAAGACGTTATATTATTTTGTAGTACAGCCTCTAGAGCATGTGTTCCGTGTATTCAATTTATACAAAACTATAGAGTTCCCGTTAAAATAGTTAGATTAGATACCGTAGAGGCTCGAATGGCCGCTATTAACGGTAAACATTTTCAAATTCAAAACGTTCCTACATTATTGGTTACCCATGCGGATGGAAATCTCCAACTTTTTGCAGGTCAAGAAAAGGTTATAATATGGCTACAAAAAGCGATGGATCCTCCCCCTTCTCAAGTCGGTGGTCAAGACATACCTCCAGATATTCCTTCTACCCCATTATATGAATCGTCGGATGAGGAAGAGTCTAAAGGACTTTATGGAGGAAGACAAAAATCTAAAAAATTGAAATCTCGCAAGCCTTCCAAACCTTCAAAAATTTTGAGATTTCCTCCCAAATCATCTAAAAAACGTAGAAAATCAAAAAAATCAAAGTCCGTACGCTTTGAGGAACCGGAGGAAGATTATGAAGAGGTCGATATAGAATTTATAGAGGGTGATAGACCAAACAGACCTCCAGCTCCTCCCACCCAAGGTTTAATTGTTGGCCCCCAAGCAGATCATGGAAATAAGAGAATGAGCAATATACTGGAGATGGCAAAACAAATGCAGCAGGATAGAACGAGCACACTGGGATATGATGAAAAGGAGTTACCTAAAAATGGTTAGTTCTGACAAACCATTTTTTAGGTTAGTTCTAAACGATTTGTTAATTCTTTAATACAAAACTTTAGGAATTAACAAATACTTGATAATTTTTTCGATAGACTACTACCAAAGAATGGAAAATATAAATATGACATATCATTCTCAAATGGTTCCAATAATCACCGAGGCAAGATATGGTAATGCGCCAATAATTATTGGATTTCTTATAATTGCGATATTATTGGGATTGGGATTCTATCTATTTGGTAGATCGCATCATGTAGAATATCCTGAAGGTAGAGAGGCTCTAAATATTGATATTACAAATAAGACTCAACTTCCATACACCATATCTCTCGTCAATGGAAAAGATATAATTCTAGAACCGGACGAGACAACAAAGTTATCCGTTGATCTACATGATAGCGTCTATGCAAAATCTAAAAATTACGATGGTACTCCTGTGGAACACACGTATATTGCATCGAATAAAAATGCCACGGATATATTTATAACTCCGGATGGGTTTCGCACAAACGTTACCGCATCGGACAATGTTAGATTTGTAAACGAGGCTCCATATCCCGTAATGTTTATTCAAAGGAGCTCAAAAGGTGACAGAAGATGGGCTACAGATATAGTTCCTCCACATTCCACCGTCGAGGGACACCTTGTTGGTAGAAATTCTACATGGCAGGTAGCCCACCCTACCAATGAAAATAAACCAATCGATGAGGTAAGTGTAAAAGGTATTTCGAAATCGTTGGAATTCAATGGTCAACACCTTAGAGCCTACTAATTTCGATAATAAAAGGTTCTAAATCGTTGGAATTCAATGGTCAAATTCAATGGTCAACACCTTAAAGCCTACTAATTTCGATAATAAAATGGCATCTGGAAACGATCTATACGACATGAAGCAAACAATATTGGAATTGATTAGCGAGTTAAGTGGAAGTATATTTACAAAATCTTCAGAACAGGGGGATTTATTTCTTGTTCAATTCTTTTTTAAACAGCTGCATCCAGAGATGGTTATGCAGCATGTTATTAAAAAGGTACTTCCTCATAAAAATATGATTAAAGATAGAGACATTAAATTCTTTCTGAAAAATAAAAGTATATTTGCAGGGCTGCCCGACGATAGAGTGTCCTATTACGGTAATATTATAGTCAATACAGATAGATTAGATGACGAAGATAAGAAAGAAATATGGGCATATTTTGATACATTAATTGAGTTGGCAGAAAGTCATAAGAAATACAAGTAGAAAATACTAATTGAGTTGGCCGAAAAAAGTAGAAAAATACATTTAAAGTATTGTCTTTAGAAATGTAAAGATGGACGACAAATATATCGAGGCTTTTAATGCGGTGAAATCTTTTGTAGATGAGATGTGGGAAACTTTTGGGGATCCCAAAAAAATAACAAAGTTGGCCCTTTATAGACGCTTAATAGATCTTATTAAGATAGACGATTCTGAATCTGTAAATAAGGTGGTATCTGGATTTAAAAAATTCGTTTATACATATGAGAAGGAAATTTTGGCCAACGAACTTGATAAAATAGAACGGGGATCAAAGATAAAGTATGGAAATAGTGACAACGTTTATTTGGAGATTCAAAAGTATATTTATCAGGCAGATTTGGATGTTCGAGAATGTATTAGGCGACATTTAATCACAATTAGTGCCATCATCGATCCAAAGAAAGAAAAGATTGAGGAGTTGGAAAAGGCCATAGATCGATTAGATTTAGACGATGGTACAGTTGAGGGTAAATTTATATCCGATATAATGCACAAGACAAAAGATAGCATGGAAAATATAGATACATCTAATCCTATGACCGCCATAACCGGTCTATTAAATAGTGGTATTATTACAGATATGGTCGCTGGGTTTGGATCTGGAAATATGGATCTTGGAAAACTATTGGGTACTATGCAAACAGCCGTAAATGCTCTCGCTCCCCCAGTTCAACAAACTTCTCCAAAGATTGAGGAGATTACAGACGAAGTAGATTAGTTTCTCTTTCAGAAAATTTATAAAATATTAAGAGCAAATCAATTGAATTAAAATAAAATATTGTAATAAAATGGTTGCATCTGACGATGATCAATCGAATAATTATGTTTACGCATATACTCCCTCAAGAATTCCACTGTGGGTTTGGGCAATAGTCTTATTTCTATTGTTTTATCTGTTTGTGTTTGGAATATACTTTGCGGTAAGAGCGACAAATAGATAGGGGTGGATTCCTTTGTTTTTACAAAGGAATTTGATTAAAATGGTAGAAAATTCAAAAGAAATTGTTCAATATCGGATTTATTGTCATTTGTTATTTGTTATTTTGCGATCCACTATTTTTAAATTTCCCGTAAGACAAATTTTAAAACGTTGTTCTCCATTACTCTTATAAAAGCTAAATTTCTCTATAGATGACTTTTTAACACAAATATCTTCTTCCGTTGGAAGCTTAATCTTTTCGCTTGATTTTTTTAGATCCATAATTGCCTTTGCACTACAAAGGCAATTTATAATCTCAGTTTTACACAAGTTCCAACTCAAATTTTCGTGTCTCGTCGGGATAAAATTTACTCAACTCTATGTAACACTTTTTATCCTTCTCGTAACAAAAGCATATGAAAAGATCTATTCCTTTATCATCGAATAGCGAGTCTTCTTTTAACATTCTGATTACACCCATTCTTTTATTATGGGTATCGCATTCGTCCTCAAATAGTTTCGCGTAATCGATCTTGAGGCCATCTATCACATGGTTTAGTAGACCGACCAGATGAGCGAAAGACGGCCTCGAAATAGTGTAATCCTCATAAAACATAATGGAGGAGAAGTTTAATGCTGCTTTTAATATTTCATTTTCGGTTCGAAGTCTTTCCAACTCCTCACCCAAAAGGTTGGTTTGATTAAAGCGGAGTCTTTTTATTATACTCATTATTTTGAAATTTTAGTTAATTATTAGATTTATAATCTCAGTTTTATCCGCACGATTTACATCCTTGGGTATCCCTTCTAACCTCATCTATAACATCCTGTAGAATATAAGGATGATGGCCCTCCTTGTAGTCTTCAGAAAGCTCTTCCGGTTCTGGACCAATTCCCGGTAACGGACTTGAGATTAGATTGGGATAGTTTGAAAATATATTCAGCTTGATTCCCTCTGAATCAAGCCCGGAGCGTTTTCTGCTAGAAAACGCTTTGATTCCCTCTGAATCAAGCCCGGAGCGTTTTCTGCTAGAAAACGCTTTGATTCCCTCTGAATCAAGACCGGAGCGTTTTCTGCTAGAAAACGCTTTGATTCCCTCTTTATTATTAGAGGATTTTTCGTATTCCGACAACATTCCATCTCGAATACACTCTTCGCAGTGGTCATTTCTGGTATGGCATACGTCTTCGCATCCATATTTACTTGCTCTAGACATTCTTAAATTATAGATTTGTTTGGCAAAATGATCGATAGGATCGTAACCGTAATGGGGCCCTGCCAACCATCCAACGGAGGCTCTTATAGACGGGTCTTGACCAAAGAGTTCGTTTCCCAAAGATGAACATGTAAATTTACATCTTTGAAATAAAAGTATTATAATCACTACAAGGATTATAGATAATATTAATGTTATCATCTTATTTCTTATTGATAACCAACAATATTTTTTGAGTTTTATCTTGGCACATATCAAGATTGAATATGACAGAAGCTTTTGTAACAGTTTTTCGTGGAGACATTGCAGGAGCAGCTCAAACCATTGCAGATGTCACTTGGACCACAGTTTTGTTTGATATTGAAGAAAATGATGGAGACAATATAGATATGTATGATGCAGCCACAGGTAAGTTTACCAGTCCTATAAGCGGATGGTATTGCATCGAATCGCAGATACGTTGGGCATCCGCAGGAGGAGCAAAGAGTGTACGTATTATTAAAAATGGAGATGTAAACTTTCCAATCTTTATACGATCGGATGGAGCCGTATTGATCAACACCATAAAGACAAGATGCAAAATCTCCAAAGACGAGACCGTTGAGATTCAGGTCTTTCAAGGGTCTGGAGGAGCTTTAGATATTGAGGCCACCTCAGACCCCGGAGGATTGGGACAAGCTGCAAAAGCTACCAATGCATTGTTGACACTTGTTAAAACGTTTGGAAGTGTTGGCGGATTATTTTAAAGAGTGATTTCTCTCAACCAAGGTTTTGCTCTGTAATTTCTTGACTCTGAGTCAAGAAATGTGACTTCAGAGTCAAGAAATGTGACTCCGCAAAATGGGAAAACTGAGATTTGTTCCTGGTTGATTCCAGAGGAGATATACAGAATGAGTAAACTTACTATTTACAAACTTCCTCATAAATTAAAAGGCGGCAAATATGTTAATGGACGATATGTAGAGCCCATGGTTCAAGGACTTCCATTTAGGGTGTGGAATAAAGATGCAGACTATATCGAAATAGATTTTGCATTAGATATAACGGATTCCATGGAAAAGATATTAGATGGATCTCCTGCAACAGTAATTAACAGATTATCTCTCAAAACCTATAATATCTCTGAGGGAGGTGGTAAGAGAAAAGTTCTCTGGTATAATTCTCTTAAATTCTCCTTTGGTAAATATATACCTTCGAATGATATAAATAGTTATATCAAATTATTGGATTTCGAATATTTAGAATATCTAGGAGCCATAGCAGTCTCGTATGAAAAATATGATGGCAAAGAATGGATTCCCATTAGTCTAAATAAATCTGTAATGATGTGTTTTGCCGCCTCACTTACGCATAACATGTTACGGTGCAATGGTCCCACGGCTAGCCAAGTAGGTCTATATAAAGATCTATTTGTTAAATAGTTTTATTTGCTTAGGCAATGCCTAAGCAAATGGTTTTCAAAATGAGGGAAATTTATAAATATCAAATGGGACAAGAAATCTATAACAATCGTTTCCCATTTTTAAATGTAATTTTACTTTTTACATTTCCTTTCTCGTCAAAAATATTTTCATCTGATATATTTTCTTTATATATAATCTCCTTGTATTTTCCTATAAAGGAATAATATTCTTCCTTTCTTCCTCCGCCTTCCTCGGGATAATAGTATAGTATTTTAGCAGGCCCTCCATGTGAATTATGCACTCTTCCATTATAATACCATTCCTCTGACCTAATTTCTCCAGAAATAGAATACCATATGATTGCAGGATTATTTATGTTATGATATCGATTATTATTACCCATGCTTCTCTCTTTTTTCCCGCTCCCTCTGATGCAGAGTAGTATTCTATAGACATTGGACCTTCATGATAAGGTCTATGAAGCCGTCTACGACCATACGTTGGTTTCTGTTTCCATTCCTCATATCTCTTTCCACCTCCCTCAGAGATATGATAAAACATGGTATGAAAAGAGTTTTTAGTATCGATTTTCTTTAAAATAATTGCTTTCACACTACCGTCTTCAAAATAGATTTTACTAACGCTTTTATTTTTATCATAAATGGACTTTTTATATATTTTATCATTGGAGTATACAACCTTTTTCTGTACACATTTTCCTTCTTTAAAGATTATATATTTTGTACCATGATCATATCCTATTGTTTTGGTATGATTATTATCTATTATCCATACTTCTCCAACTGTTTCTCCTCTATAATCATATTTTACGATATAAGGCCGGTTCTTTATTATCTGATCACATTCATGCCATTCCTTTTCCTCTGCCCACGAATTTTTATATTTAATTTTTGCAGGACCTTCTTCGCGTGAACGATGCATTTTTCCAAAAAAGTACCATATGTCGGTTTTTTTATTTCCATAAATCTTATGAGCGGGTCCTTCTTTTGAAGGCCGATGGATTTTTCCAATATTCTTAGAATCGGATGTATACCATTTTTCGGATAGGATATTGCCGTCTTTATCTCGTCGTATAAACGCGGGAAGAGTAGAGCGATATCTATTACCATTTACAAACCATTCTTCTAAAGAATTTCCATTTGTAAACAATGTAGTTTTTGCAGATTTACCAAATCCCCGATGGAGAGTCCCATCAGGTAATTTATATTCTATTACAGACCCACCGTCTTCCTTCCTAGTAAACTTATCTTTTGCATCTCGTTGAATATCGGAGTTTAATGAATACAATCCAAACTCGCATACAGACACTATGAGATTATACCAATCTTTATGATCATCGATATAAGATGCTATAAGCACCCAAATTTCTAATGGGAAATACATTTGTAAAATTTTGTATTTTACCATTAGAAATTTTCACTTTTTTCCCATCTATGAAATTTCCCTCAATTTATAAATATCAAATGGTTCCTTCATTTCTACAAGTTGCATATATCTAAAACAACTTGCGCAAAACCAATTTGATGTTAGTCTTATGCACGAATTGTAATTTGTGTGCTCATCTCCATTCTTTAGAATTAAAAGTCTGTCGCCAATTGTTCTTCCCTGAAGATCGTCTGTAGATATTATCCAGACTCTTTTAAACATTACAAGAGGTAATTTCATTATCATTTCCTCTCCCTCTCCCAACTCTTTACATAAATTTTCAAAATCATTGATACCGGCCGTAACTTGTATATATACCTCGTTGTAATTTTCCACGGGGGCGCATCCTATAGGGTAATCCCCCTCTCCAAACCATCCCCTCATATACATTGCCAAGTTCAACATAGATTGAAGGATATTTCTAATCTGCTGTTTATATTCATCTGTGCCTTTTCTATAAGAATTATAAAACTTCTTTAATTTTGTGCCTTCCGTTTTTGTAAAAAGCTCCGCAATTTCTATAACCTGATAAAGAGCCTTCCTCTCATTCATAGACTCCTCCGTGTCGTTTATACCAAAAGATTGACATAATCTCTTTAATTTTTTAATGGCGAGCTCTGGAAATGCTCCTCCATTCTCATCTAATGGATTTGTAAAATTGCGATTAATCCTAAAGAGATCTGTTAACTCGTTATATCTTAAAGCTGTAAGACCTTGAGTGCGAACTCCATAGCACAAAAAAGATTGTGGGGGAATTTTTTCCACATCTAACCAATGCATATGTGTCTTTTCGTTTAATATGGTGGGATATTTTCCATGATAGAATGTAGGAGACAAAAAGGCAAAGCAAAGTAGTGAATATGGAGCCTCATTATTTAAGTCTTCATTATCAAAACCTTCCTCTTCCGCCAATCCAATTAAATTGTCCTCTCCATAGAGTTCTCCGGGGAGATTTGGATTAAAATTTGTGTCAAGTCTAAACGACATTGGATTGTACCGCAACTCTAATCTCATATTTTTATCTATAGGAATCCAATCTTCAGAACACTCATGGCTTTTTATCATATTGTTATACTCTAGTATAGGATTATATGAATAGGACACGTCCATATTGAATACAAGTGCTCCCAATGCGATAGCCTCTCCATATGTTTTTGGTACAACTCGTCTAAGGACGGTAGCGTGATCTTTAAACAACTCTATAGAGTTTGTTATATCCGTATGATAATCGATCATATCTACATCTGCCATTGAAGGGGATGGATTTCCAACATCCATCATATTACATACTTTGAGATATAGGCTAGGAATATTATCCTCGTGGACATATGATAATTGTCTGTAGATAAATTTACAGGATATATGCGTGGGTTGTATAATCATTCTAACGGCCATTTCCAAATGTTTTGCAGAATGATGAAACTCCATATGTAGATTATTTGCCCTACATATTTTATATAGCACGCATACGTTAAGACTGGCTACATATCTTGGAGTTTGTAGACCATATATAAAATGTTCAGAGGGAAGCGGAGCCTCCCTCATATAAATTCGAAGTATTGAAAACGCCTCTCTTAAATCATGCATATTCCAACTTGTATATTTGTTGACAAATCTAGACGCAGCTATTTTGTCCACATCTTTTGTTATTGGAGGAATTATCTCATGTTGTGTATAATGAGATTCGTTTAATTCTCTTATAACATCCCTTCTTATATGAATATTATTTAGGTATGTTTTCTCTAGTCTGTCTATAGAATCTATTCCATGTATATCGGCAATCTCTTTAAGAACGCATAAAGGTGTATTCTCATTTAAAGTTCCTGTTATTGATATTCTCGATAATATTATACCTGCACTCATTCTTATAAAATGATAACAAATGTTTAATTATGAATTTATATATGGAATCTTAATTTTTAGATTAAACAGATATGCGCATAATTTTCCAAGATAAAATCCAAATATATTCATCCAAATGTCCGTGTACGAAGGCCCCCACCAGTTTTTATATTGTATAGAGGGATCTTGTGTCACAATTTCTACACCTCTAAATTTATCAAATAATAGTTTTATGCCCTCCCATGTAAATCCTATTGTTTATTTTGTTTATACACTATAGTGTATAAACAATAGACCAGAAAAATGCTATAGTAAATGTAAATGACTAATTTTATTTAGGAACAACATTTTCGTCATTTATATAAGGTATTATGGGTTTTTTATTAAAAGCTTTGACGAGTAATTTTCCTGTGTAAAAGCCGGCAATGTTAAAGACAATATCCTTTATCGATCCTGACCACCATCTACTGTATTGTATACCATTCTTCATTGACGTTGCAGTATCGTTTCCTATCGTTCTTCCTAAAATCTCTTCTACAACCTCCCATAAAATTCCAGCAGTTATAACTATAACATCACAATCTGGAAACAATATTCCCAGTATAAAGAATAATATAAAATGAGATATTGGCCACCAACTAATAGATCCAAATACGCTATTTTCTAGAATAATATTATTTAGATAATCGTGTTGAGGGAACTTGTATCCAAATGCCTGCTTTATAATAAAGAAGTATACTATTATTATTGTTATAATAACAGCAAATACCCTATATGAGCCCGCGCAGTTTGATTTGTGGGCATATGGTAGACGGGATGTAGCTTTTGTAACTTTATCGTTAACATTCATTTTATTAATACAGGTAAAATATTTCGCTCTTTATAATAAAATGATAGAGAAGCATATTCATCAGATATGGCTTCAGGGAAATCCTCCTCAAAAATATATTAATCATGTAAATACATGGAAAAATATAAAAGGATGGAAATATACCTTGTGGGATGAGGAAAAAATAATAAATCTTATAGATTTATATGGCAAGGATTGCCTTATGGATGTTTATAATAAACTTAATAATCCTCAACAGAAATCGGATATAGGGAGATTTCTAATATTGCATTATTATGGTGGGATATATGTGGATGTGGATATAATGAGGATAGGAGATTTAAAGGGCCTTCCAATGGATAGCGATATAATTTTAATAAGGTCACCTATAGATATTTTTCATAGATTTACCCTTCAAAATAGTTTTATAGGAGCAAGAAAGGATTTAGGATTTGCGGCGAATATTTTGAAAGAAATATGCGTAAAGGGAGGTGGAAAGACTAATGGAACATGGTCGGATATTTCTGAAAACACAGGATCTTTGCTGATTAAAAGTGTTATAAATCGTCATCATTTAAAAAATGATATAAAATACCTTTACTATCCGGAGGTTGTATTTAACTTTGGGGATGAAAACTATCTCCCAAATTCTCCATCTGCCAACACTATTTTTATTGTTGATCAGGGTTTAGGTTCCGATCCAAACAACGATTTTATAAGAATTGCAAAAGGTTATTCAAAAATTAGACCGATTATTCCATTTCTATTGATTGGTATTCTGATAGTAATGTATTATTACGTTATTCGTCGAATAACGTAATAATACATTATTCGACGATAGATATAAACAAAATCCACAGATAATAGTGAATAACTTTATCTCACTATATCAAAAATGGGGCGTGATTATATCGATCAATGGACCATTGGTCATTTTATAGGAGGTATTGCATTTAGAGTGGCAGTATTTCCAAATACTCCAATATTATCGTTTACATTGTCCGTATTTATTCATCTATTTACGGAATTGTTGGAGGTAGATCCTCATCCTGTCACTGGACAGAGAGAAAGTCCCGAAAATCACATGGGTGATATGATGGTTTTTATATTGGGCTGGTTTGTAGGAGGACTAGTTGAACCATATATTCCGTCGTATGGGGATGGTTATCTACGATATATTATTCTATTCTTTGTTATTCTAATTAGCATTACCGAAATTCTTAGAGAAATTCCACCGTATGTAGGTGCAAAGGTAATGTAATTTTATCCGAATTCTTTTGGTAAAACCAAAAGAATTAACCTTGCAACACTTTTAATACCTCTTTCGCGGTTGGTCTCTTATCAGGATCGATAATTAGGCACATTTCTATAGCCTTTGGAATATTCTTATCCTCGAAATCTCCCTTTACAGGATCCATAGGTTCATAAGATGATGTTACCTTGGGTTTATGTATATCTGGTATATAGTCTAATCCATATTTGGATGGAAATTTTCCACAGGATGCAAATTCCCAAAAGGATAGTCCTAATGCCCATACATCCTGTTTATATCTCCACTCGTATTTAAATATCGGTTTTTCACCAACAGGTCTACCTTTGAATTGGTCCAAAAGATAACTGTATAAACGCGAAACCTCTGGAGAAAAGTATTTTACTGTACCGGCGGCTCCTTTGCAGGTCTTTGGATCTATAAATGTACTCATAGTCAATTCGACAGGATAACAGACCAATCCAAAGTCTATTAATGTTGCTCTTGGAATAGACTTATCAATCATTATATTTGCAGGCTTTATATCTCGATGGGATATACCCTTTCCGTGTATATAGATCAGAGCCTCCAACAATTGAATAAAGAATATTTTAATAACCGTTTCCGTTTGACACAATCCGATTTTTAACATTCTTTTATTTATTCCTTTCATTGAATTTCCATCGATATATTCCATTAGTATACACTGTGATTTATCGTTTTTACAACTAAAAGAGTCCACATAACAGACAATGGAAGGATGACAGCCATGTTCAAACCCCGGAGGAGAGTCGGGATCCTCCCATGACAACTCTTCCATTGCCTCCAACTCTACTATAAGAGATCGAAGTGCCTGTATTGTAAGTTTATCTGTAAATAGAACTTTTAGAGCATAGAGTTTTCCATCATCACCCTTTACCTTCCAAACCTCACCATAAGTTCCTCTCCCTATAGGTTTATCTCCGATTATAGTATATTTTCCAATTTTTTGGACATTCATTTCTCAATTAATATTAATTGAGATAATATTTATATTTACTCAATTATATTTTTTAATGACTCTAAACCAAAAGAGTTTAGAGTCCTTGACCACGGAATGCCTTTTTGGAATCGAACCAACAACAGTTTGTTAAAAGGACAAATGCTCTACCATTGAGCTAAAAATCGTGAGATTATTGCTGCAAGCATTCCTAACATCTTTCCCTTTGAATAAAGTCCAAAAAGAAAAGACTCTAAATCCTTGATAAAATCCAAAGATTTAGAGTCCTGAGACAAACAGAGTACATTTAAATACGCGCTTTAGACCAGACTTAGCCATTGGACAGTGTCCAAGTGGGATTCGAACCCACGTCTCGGGATTCACATTCCATAAATTTGGGTTGATTATGGGCGTACGCCCATAATCAATTGCTGTTAGTACTCTTTAGTCAATAGTATTGACTAAAGCATGGAGCGACAAATGCTTCACACAAGTACTTATCGATAGTATGAGTAAGGAAGTACAAGAACCAGTTGATGAGTTAGCAGAAATTGTTTTGTATAGAGTGATTTCTGCTAATTCGTCACTGACTCTTATACTTTGCTTATACTGTCAATAAGTGCTTGTGTAAAGCATTTGCTGCTCGATATTTTAGTCAATACCATCACTTTTGAAATATTACATTTCAAAAATAATGGCCAATGACCCGTTACCGATTAAATCGATTACGCTAAATTAATCGGTAACGGGTCTATTTAAAAAAAGGAATCTCACGCAAAAATAGCCTCAATCCGGATACATTATCTATCCTCGCATCATTCCCGGTCAAACATATGGACCCGTAACCAATTAAATTGGTATGATCAATTTAATTGGTTACGGGTCCGAATATATAATGTATCAATACTCTTTAAGCCGATTTTTGATTATAAAAATCGGCAGATTTAAAACCCTCAACCCTTTCTTCCGGATGACATGAAATGTCTGGTCTAAAATTGGCGAGCAAATATTCTATGTAATCTCTCACATTCTCTGCAAGGGCTCCAAACCAATGTTTTCCATCGTCCATATAGAATTCTGGAATGTAGTCAAATAGTTCTGTAAATGCGACGGCCGTATCATGGTCGTGATAATGGGCAATGCTAGATACTCTAAATCCGTTTACCATCAACTCTGCGGACTGTGTTAATGGAGCAAAAATGCCGTCTTTTAGAACAAATCCAATAGAAGTAACTTTCGCGGTATTGTCTTTCCAAATCAAATGTTGCCCAATTTCAACCTCCTCTGCGGGTACAAATCCATCTCTTTCATGCACAAATAATAGATGTTTTGTAGTTATCTCCAATGCTCCTTGTGGGGTTTCAATATGAAGAAATCCAGCTGTAACATCATCCAATCGATGTAGCCACGTTATAATCTTTTGCGGCCCCACATGCGTTTGTATGATGTCACCAGTTTTCAAACTTTTCATTTCCATAGGTATCATTCCATTTGGAGTCTCTTTCCCAACAAGTGCATCTCCGGGAAAGCATGATGTATACTCTTTACACTCCCATTCCGATACTCGCTCCGATACATTACAGTACATTCCATTGGCAGCTTGCTCAAGGCACGTTGTAATATCAAATTTGACTTTGCATTTCTTAGATGTGGTGGATGTTCTACTATCGGCACAACACACAGCGATTAATACGATGAAAATAATTATTATTTTCATTCTCTCTTTTTTGAGATTATGAGAGGAATTGTAAATTTAATTTCATTTTTATTCGAGACTTTGAGATATACTTTAAAGAGAATTTCCATAAAATCAAATGACAACATCAAACATTAAAAAATTAAATAATGAAATGACAATGCTGGAGGAAATCAGCGATCGATACATATCGTGTGAAAACTATTATGTTATTAAAATTCTAATGTCCGTGGGGGTGGACAAAGAAATTCAGGAATGGACAAGAGAATTGCTATCAAAAAATAAAAATCATCAACCATTGGTGGTCTATACCTTTGGTAATGAGATTTGTATGCTATTCTCCTGTTTAGAGGAGGGAGAGCATTATCTTTCTGGAAGTCACCAAAGGTTATGCTCCGAATATGCGTCCATATATTCGAGAATGGTTGGAAACAATGTGGAGTGTAAAATTGTAGAAATGAAAACCCATACCCAAGTATTTACCTATTTCTCTTGGAAGGTATTTAACAATTCCCGTAGAAAAATAATTGACTTATCGGATGGACAAATAACCTCCAAAGATATAATGTATCGTACATCCTCTGAAATTATAGATACTCTTAAAGAGATTGGTGTGGAATGGGAAGAGTGCCCAAACGACCTGAGATATGGTGTATTTTATAAACTTAGACGAAAAAGAAAGGGAAAAGTTGTTATATCTTCACTATCGGAACCGTTTGATTCCCGAGAAAATAAAAAATATATAAGTTTTCTATTCGGATAAAGAGTATAAAAGGAAGGTTTTACATTACAAACACATATTTGTTATGGAAGGTAAACTTTTCTATGCAGAAGCGGCAAAAGGTTATATTATAAAAGTTATGCTTGATGTTCTGGGGGGAGCAATGTCCAGAACATCGTTTAGATTTACTAAAAAGGGAATATTTAATAGGGCAGCAGATCCAAATAAACATATCCTGTTTGATATCGTATTAAAAAGATCCAATTTTAAAAGCTACATATGTAAGCGATCGTGCACATTCTCCCTCAACCTAAATCACATTCAAAAAATGGTTAAAAATGTAAAGAAGAAGGATTCGGTTATACTTTTTATAGATAGGAAAAAACCCGATAAACTCGGAATTACAATTAGACCGGAGGGTGGAAATCCGAGAAGGGCTCCAAGAAAGGAGAATATATATATTACAATTCAAAGAGAGGAGCACGCGGATGAACTTTTATTGCCAGAAGTGTACAAGGAAAACGATGATCTTTTTCAAGTTTATAGATATCCCATGGTTATAGACGCCCCAGATTTCCAAAAGATTAAAAAGATGGCCAGTGTTGGAAAGGTTGTATCTGTGAGAATGCAAAAGAGTAATTATATCTCATTTTACTGCGATGCGGGTGAGGTGTACTCTTCGGAATTGGAGTTTGGAGAAATATTGGACAATCCGGAATCCGACTCTTCCTCCTCGGACGAATCTGATGAAGAAGAATCTGATGAAGAAACCTCATCTGAGGAGGAATCTTCGGATGAAGAATCATCGGATGAGGAGGTTTCTGAATCGGAAGAAGAATCGGATAACGAATCCAACGATGAAGAAGATATAAAAGGATTATACAAGGCGGACTTTCATATGAGTATGTTTAGTCTTTTGGTTAAATTGCCTGGTCTCTGTTCTCAAATGCAATTCTATTCTCCTGTCATACAAAGATATCCCCTTAAAATACAGGTAAATGCCGGAACATTGGGAGAGATAAAGATATTTATAAAGGATACCCAACAAATTGCATATGAAGAAAGTATAAAAAGAGATGGAATAAGTAAATGATGTTAAAGAGATAAAACCTTAATATTGAGATTATGTTTTACGAAGTTGTATGTGGAAATATATTTACAGCTTTTTTGGCTGTGGCATTCTTCTTTGTCTACAAAGCGTACACATGGTACCTTGTGCATAGACAAGTTGAGAAAGCGAAAAATACTTGGTCATGGGCCTCCAAGATTTTTAGCGGAGTTGTTTTTGCTGCCTCAATGTCGGAAGTTTCCGGTATATCTGGAAGATTAAACGGTGCAATGAATGGAATTGAAAACCTCATTCGAAATCTTTGTGGTAATGTTCCAAACGATTTTGCGAATCAAAATCGACGTTTGCTCAACATTGAGCGAATGGCAAGTACTCGTCTAGAGAAGGAACAATCTAATAAACAAATTGAAAAAATGTTATTGAGTTCCGTATTGGAGCGTTTAGAAAAAGTAATTCTCGAGAACTCGAAGAAGGAAGTGTCCCTTAAGGATGCGAAAAAATCGTGGGCTGCTCATTTAGAAAAAGAGCGTTTAGAAAAAGCGTCTCTTAAGGACGTGGAGAAAGAGAAAATCGCAAGTATGCCGTCCTTGAAGAAAAAGGCGGAAATTAGAATAGAACAAAAACCTATTCAAATAAAATCTGAAAACTAATAAATAGGTATGTTTTCATTTGCAATGCAAATGAAAGTTTAGCACCGTGCTATCCAATTTACTCTAATAGTATTTATGGTTGCCCGGCCCCATGTTTGTGCAATAACATCAAATCCTTCGCATGTAATATTCTTTGCCAAGGCCTTCCATGCTTGAGCATTGACATCGGTGGTAGCCCCTACCATTGTTACAGAAATATCAACAGATGGGGTGGTGAAAAAGTATTTACTAAAAGACACGTGTCTTTTAGATGTGCGCCATTCATCCGATGTTACGACTTTGGCGATTGCACAATCGGCCTCGTCTCCCTTTTGGAAACATTCAAATGTTACCACTCCACTATCTGGTTTAATTAAATAGTAGAATATCACAAGTAAAACGAGGGAGATTAACAGAGGAATTAAATATTCCTTGTAGTTGTTCATTTAAAAAGGATTGACAAAATCTTTTTGAGTTTAAAATCTAAAGTTTAAAGTTTAAAATCTAAAGTTTAAAATTCTCTCCATAAATAAAATGTCTCTCTTTGAAGAAATTAAAAGTCAATATATCGATGACAGTGGAAAGACAAGAATGCTTAATTATTCGGATGGAATATCATTAATGATACCGCCAATGGCTCCTCGTAACATTGAAACAAACGGCGATGTATATTTTCCTACAAAGGAAAAGGCGTTGGAGTTTATACAAAATAGAGGATTAAAGATAGAAATGCAGGATGGAGATAAGAATGGTATACAAGGATTATGGTTGGAAGGGTATTCGTACATTCCTATAGAGGAAAAATCGGAGGCAATCCCTAATATTGATTTTGCTCCACAGTATATGATAGATCCGTTGATATCTACATCGGAGTCAAAGCTAAAAGAGATGCAATTGCATAGAAAGATTGCAGAATTCCTAAAACAATATACTCTATTCGAATTTTCGATGCGGAACGCCAAGGATGAGGAGTTTGGACAAGATTCCTTTGTACTTTATCCAGAATATAGATATGAAAATATAGATTCTTTAGAAAAACGCCTTATTCCAGACAATAATGTAATGTATGATGACGGGAAACTTATAGTGCCATCAGAAAAGGTGAGAGAGGGATTATTAAACTACCTAAAAATTAAGAGATTTAACGATGAAAAGGGGGTGAATAACTTTAAGGACAGAAAAATGATTGAAAACTATTACCAAAATTTAACAGATTTTAAAACATCCGACGGCCAACTTATATTTATGGACAGGTCATCAGCCATAAGATGGAGAGGGGAAACTTTAAGAAATAGAGACAACTCTAGGGTATTTAATTATATTAGACCAAATGTCAGAGAGGCATATTTTTATCGTAATATAAATATTAGAAATGGAAAATTGGCCATTGTTCAAAATGTAAGGAAAGATTCTTTTTACAGAGTGCTAAAAGTTGGATTAATATGGGAAAAGGACAGAAGAAATGTGGGATATAATATAGACGTACAGGAATCCGATAATACAGAAGGTATTAGTTATACATTATATTCAAAGATGGGATTTGGTATAAATATGAAAAAGGACACAAGCGAGGATGTGACCATTTTAGAATATGTGTCAAAACGGGGTTTGGGTTATGCTGCATTATTATTTATTTAATTCTTTAGGTTTTCATGTGGAAATTTCCACATGAAAACTTACTTTTTAGTCCTCAGAGAAAACTTCCTCTGAAAGTTTTACAAATTTAGCTGGAGGTAGAAAAGGTTCGTATTCCTCCTTGCCTTTTTCGTCGTCGGATACATCAGAATCCGTATACAATTCCTCTGTAGATTCGTCTAAAAAATCCATTTGAGTGGGTTTCCAACAGCTTTGAATATACTCTATACCTACGGTTATACTGTATTTTTTAATATATTCTTCCATTGTCTTAAAGTCTGGTGGACCATAGATTGGGACAATAACATCCTTAATCTTCTCGGGAACTGTAAAGAGCTCTCTACATCTATGGTACTTTAGAGGAGTACAATCTACCACATGTTTGGATACCTCTTCGAGTCTACGATATTCGTGAATCATTGCTAATGCTCCCTTAAGGCCTATTCCAATGGGTTTCTTGTGCGTCTTTCCATCGGGGGGATATCCCTTTACTCTTTTGTTATAGTCACATGACAACAGAATGCATAAATCTCTAAATTCATCTTGATTCATAGAAAGAGCTTCAAGGATACATTTATGATGAAGACCTACAACCTTATTTTCGCTCAATTTAAAGGATTTAAACGCCAACATAAATGGAGTTCCATATGCCATAACATCCGTATCCTCCGTTAGAACAGCGTCAACATCCCCTTTTATGGCCAAATATGCACACAGTGTTTCTGCCTCTCCATCGGATTGAAAACATGATATTCCCAATGTTTTGACAAGCATTTTTGCCTGCTCAGTATATATTGGTAATATTGGAAGGGTCTGATTTGTCAACTTTTCTATAGTTCCATTTAACGAATCGATAATGTCACTGGGGCTATCGTAGTTTGTGACATCCATTTTTCTAGGTCGTTTTCCATTTATAAGAATTTTGCAATCCTTTTTTAACTGAGCCTCCATGAGTAGATCATAAAGAATATAATCATCCCGAATAATATCTCGAACACGAATACATTCTTCTAGGCGATTGATGGAAACTTTCAGCGTCGCTCTTCTGCGTTCCTGTTCCAATTTCTTTTCTGGAGGGGGATTTGGCCCGTCAAAAATGCAAACCACCTTTATACCAAACTTTTTTAACGTGCAAAGTAATAGTATAAAGGGGCTCATCCATTTGATTGGACCCGCCGTTCGAATATATCTATAGAGAAAGATTGAAATATCTATCGCAACTCTATATCCTGTAAACTCCGAAAGATGATATGTCACAATTTGCTCTGGACATTCGGTTTTTAAAACATTGTAAAAGTCTTTTATTCCCATATCCCGTTTTGGAATAATAGGATTAATAAAAATATTTTACTCATTTTTATTCACCATTGAATAAATTCCTTTGGATCGATCCAAAGGAATGTTGATATTGAGAGGAGATTAAAGTATTCCTAGAAATATTCCAATCACAAGTAGATAGATCCATTCTTCTATTTTAAGAATGGACCCGAGAGCATGCTCATCACTTTGATATTGATACGACAAAACATAATTCCCTATTCTATCATTCCTGTCATTTGTTTTTAAGACTTCCGTTGTTAGATTGGTTATATACGGGTTATCCATGTCATTACCGATAAATATATTTCCACCTCTTAATCGAAATTCGTAAACACTAGTAGGACAGTCGGAAATAGGTACATATGTTGCATTAAATAGTCGTTGTATAAAAACGCATGTGTTGCCCATTACTCTGGGGCTAACAGAACTAAAATGGGACTCCCCCCACGAATAACCAAGATTTCCTGTCACTACAAAGCAGTGAAGCGTATTATTGTCATTAATACCTATAACGCAATTCGCACTTATCAGGTCTCTATCTAAAACAGGATAGATTGAATCTCCTTTTACGAGAGTCGCAAGTATAAATGCTAATACTATTGGTATAATATATGTCTTCATTTTTCAAATATAAATGAATTTCCATTTCCAATCTCATTTTTATTCAATCTTGATATTTTTTTAAAAGTCCCATTAAATCTCCAATTTTTCTAAATCTAGCATGATGACTATTTGGTCCACAACTTTCTCCAAAGAGGGAATGGATCACCTCATGCATAATCACATATCTGGTGTATTCCTTATTATCTAGAGCGTCTTCGTCCACAACTATTATACCGTACGGAATATATATTCCGTATTTATTTTGGGCGGGAAAATACATTCCTATACTTTCTCTAGGAGTTATCCACGAATTTAATACCAATGAGATATACGTCGGTTTGGTAGGTTCTCCTCCAAATTCCTTCCTATAAAAATCTCTGGCCTGCTTTAAAAGTTTATCCATTGTGGGGCGAAGTTTTCTAGACATGTCTACTCTTTCCTGCATATTCTTTCTCGCAGCCGAATATTTAAATCCAGATCCCTCCAATATTTTTGTAAGCTCAATGGACCATAACATACTTCTCAGCCAATGATCCTTATCGCTTAAAAGTTCATTATCAATGATATTCCCATCTATCTTGTCATCATCGTATATTGTGGTGACAAGTGTCCATACAGAGTCGTGCAAAAGACTATTGAAATTAACAACTGTAAAGGGTTTTTGGTTAGGATTCTTTAAATCTGACCCAGGAACGGGTATAACTATGCGCCAATTCTTTCCATCCATGTCGTAGCCATCGTCTTCATCTCTATCCACCGTAGATGAAGGATATCTATACCAACCTCCTCTGGAATTTGACGGTTCTAATACAATCCCGTCCGTAAAATATGCCAATCTAAAATGATTTTGTTCTATACCGTTCCAACTTGGACCATAGTAATCGCTTTGTCCTTCCCCAAACAGTTTCTTTATCTTATAGGTAAATGGGCCATTGAGGTAAATATTCTTTAAAAGTTTTAAATGACCATCAATCCAAAAATCTTTAATCGGGGCGGAGGATGTTGTTCCATCAGGATGTTTAACTTTTAATCCTACAAGCCGATTATTTATACGAATCTCCTTTAATATCTTTACCTTTTCTCCACGTCTGTCCTCATAATACTCGTTTCCCAAATGATTTATCCATGCTGTTTTACCTACAAGAGAACCGCCTTTATAGTCCGACGGTTCTACCCATAGAGGAAACTCTGTATCACCAACCTCTGTAAAAAATTCGTAACCTCTTGTATAGAATATAGCTATTATCAATATGATTATTATAACTATTACTATTAGAATTTCCATCTTATATATAGGATGGAAATTTTGTTATAAATTTCTAATAATGGAACATTGGGCCACACATCGTTCCTGTCATTCATGCTGGGGGTTTTCCCCGTTTTTCCCACAGGAGATTCCAATGTTTAGTATGCTCTATTTTGACAAATTTTCCATTATTATATATGGACTCCTCTAGTAGATTGCCCTCTCTGTCCCATTCTCGGCATTTTTCCACTTTTCCATTTTTATAAAACCATTGAGATGTCAATATATTGTTTTTAAAAATCTTGACTTCTCCGTGAAGTTTATCTTTACTATAATGTTGAACCTTGTATAATGCGCATCCAAACAACATAAACGCCCACAATTCCAACTTTCCATGTTTGAGACCGTTCTTATATTCATTGCGCTCCATCATTTCGCCCTTTTCATTAAAAAATGTTCCCGTTCCACTAAGGAGCCAATTTTTATATACTTTTGTTTCTCTTATATTTCCATTTGTGTAATATTCTTTATACAACCCATTTCTAGGTATATTGCAAATACTAGTATCTTTTCTTCCACACCCTCTACACAACATAAATGTGTTTGGGTTTCTACATGGTATAGAAAATCTAGAATCTTTAGGAACGTATAATTCACATGCTTTACATAAAGGTAGTCTGAATTTAGTGCAGTTACGAAGCCTGGGATTATTTTCATAATGACATACCAAACAACTTCCGGTTTTCTTTTTAAGAAATCCAATAGGTTTAGACTCCCCACAAGATTTGCATATAAATTTACACTTTTTGCAAAAATATGAAAATCCCAATTTATTACATCTATGTTTACCATGTCCTCCTCTACATCTTCTTCTCCTCAATGTCTGAATTTTCACTGCTGCCACATCTTCAATAATCTCCCGTGGATAAATTTTAAACTTTTTAATCTCAAAACGAGAGGCTAGAGTTTTAATACACAGTAAATATAACGATGTTATGTTTGACATTTTGACATTTATTAGAATTTATATTAATAAATCTCATTTTTCCAATATATAATAACGTCCTATTATAAATATGTCTCGTCCAATAAATGGTCATAATTATCTATTTATGGCGGGATTAATAGCGATTGCAATGTTTCTGATATACGCTTATCTATGCGATCATAAAACCTCTATAGAAAAGAATAATTATTGGTTGGAAACGTTTAAAAAGGCCGGATTAACAGATGGACAAATACGAAATATTACTCATGACGATAATGTCTGGTATTATAAGAGAATAAGCACATGTGTGGGATATAGTGAAAATGGTGCTACGCGATGCCCAAAGCATGAGAATTATTGTGCTGGGGGAAATGGATTTGGAAGCGGAGAGATGCAGGCATTGGCTGTAAAAGAGGCTATTGAAAAAGGTGGAGAACATCCAATGTGTCCTCTTATATACCCAGGTACTGAGTAGGAAAAAATGAGATGTAGAATTAATTTATATCTGAATATTAATAAATATGGATACGGCGATAGAGAAATATAATTCAGCGATTAAAAAATTAGAGGGAAATAAACATTGTTCCTCGTGTCAATGTAATAAATCAAAGATTAGATATAATACATCGTTTAATAAATTATTAAAAAAGCGTGATGAATTTTCTAATATATTAGACAATTTAGACAAGGTATTAAAAATACAAGCACAAGAAGAAAAAGAGCGTAAATCCTCCATGGAATTGGAATTGGTGAAAAGGAATATAATCTATAAAGATGCCAATTATAATGAAAAACGAAAGCTGTGTAGAGAACTAATTTATGGAGTTTTAAGTACGTTGGGAGGACAGGAAGTAGGCAATACAGAGCTTATCGAACAAATAGTCATAGAGGTAAATGAGGCATTTTTTGGTTCCGATAAAGACAAATATGAGGATGAATTTTCAGATTCTGAATTCAATGATGAATCAACGGATTATTCGGAAGCGAAAGAGTGGATATCCAGAAAGCGTTTCTCAAAAAAGAAGTGATTTTTGAATTTTCTTCACGTTAACGTGAAGAAATGTATCTTGGAATGGGAAAACTGAGATGCGTTACAGAAAGATTACCTTAATGTAGATAACCTATAATGTCTAAGAATACAAAACTCATAGTTGCAATGTTTTACTGGGGTCCAGAAGAACCCCCATTAATGATAATTCCTCCTCGGTTGGTGGATGAAGCTATACATTCCAAGATCAAAGAGGAGTTTAACGTGGTTTTAAAACAACAGGAAGATATTATTTCTGGAAGAGCCCCAGACGAATGCTATGAATCTGCCAAAGTAAAGGAAGAATATACAACCATACATAGAGGAGATTCGTATAGTCCATTATATGCATTTTCTTCCATGGATGAGATTTTAGAACTCCTTGGAGAATTTGTTGATGAAAGCGATGAATTAAATGATGACAAATGTTATTTGGCTTTTAAGAAAATAGAAATTATTCGGAGTAGCGAGATTAAAGATTTATTTATCGAAAAGCATGGATTTGAAGAATGGAGGCTTGGTCTAGGATATATTCCCACAGAAATTGGGAAATTGATTTTGCTCAATTGTTGAGAGAATTGATGAATTTTCTTTACCTTTTAGGTAAAGAAAATCGATATAAATGCTATTTGTAAATGTCCAATAATTTCTCTATAACCTTCTTCTCCATGCTTATTTGTTTCGACGAAAATACAATGGAAGAATTTTCAAAAGTACTAATGGCATTTAAAATATATTTATTTGATGGGTAATGCTTAATTTGGCTAGACAGAGGGCAGAGAGGATATGACGTGTCTAAAATATCAACTTCAGATTTTACGGCCGGCGGTAAAGAATATGCTCTTAATCTATCTGTCGATTGTTTATTAAAATTTTCACAGCCGTCGGCAAAATCGCATAGACAATTTGATCTATGTAGAAATCCCGCCGAGACACTGGAGCTCGCCATACATAATAAAAAAGATCCCACCATATATCTTTTAGGAACAATCAATCTTCCTATATAAAATCCCATACCTCCGAGACCAAACCCCCCAGAATATGCTCTATTACTATGACTCTCTTTTTTAGCTGCCTCTCCCAATATTGTGCACTCAGTAATTTTATAATTTAACAAATACTCGTTTGCTTTGTTCATTTTTGCATTTTAGTTTATGGTCTAAAATCAAATATCATTTTTAATGGCACATTAAAAAATGTGCCCTCATATTTAAGACTTCCGGCACTCCAATTGATATATTACGATAGAAATATGGTACCAGGATGTGCTTGATAAAGAGCACATATTTTAATGTCCTCTTTATTAAGACTTCCGGCACTCCCATTGATATATACCAGATTTCTATCGTAACACGGATGTGCTTTAATATAGTCCCAGCATTTGTTATCCGTATATGCAAATGTACCAATAACATTTACCTTACTCTTGGAATAAACTCTTAAAGTCAATCGTGTATATGGGTGGGAACATATGGGAATTCCCGCAAAATCGTTAAACCATAATATAGTTCTTTTTCCACACAATGTCCCCTTAAAGAAAGGAGTGTCATTTCCAAATATTTCATAGAAATATCCTCCCTCAATGATTAAATTTAATAGAATAGTTGCTCGTCCAAAAATTATAAAATCACCATTGGAATCGATATTTTCTTGAGGAAGTGTTACGCATGAGAATGTAGGATATATATTCAGACCATTATAATATCCATTTTCGTGTATAACGGAATATAAATCTTTCTTATTACTCTTTATTTCTTTAGGAGATGGACAAACTATACTCTTCTTAGGATAAATCTGATGAAATT
>SDBT01000959.1_pt1 | contig 48646 bp, 79 predicted proteins | sample 2277101 | NCBI WGS metagenome assembly SDBT01 (sample SAMN10404973, study PRJNA504765) | marine sediment metagenome | isolation source: marine sediment core GS10_PC15, 103 cmbsf | place: Arctic Ocean: Southern Knipovich Ridge | collected 2010 | reverse complement strand
GCATCTATCTCTGGCCTTGTGGTGAATACAGAAGTACCATCTTCGTTTATGTCTACGATTAGGGATTGTCCGAATGGGGCAGCGCGAGCAGTCATTGTGACATCAATTAATGTTCCTCCAAATGGCATTACCACGATTGCACTTTGTCCTGTTCCGGTTTGTGCCCCACCTCCGATGTACCAAGTTAGTGACCTGACATCGTCTTTCCAAATTGGTGCTCCTGCTCCTCCGGAGTGTAGAGTTTGACCACTGGAACCTGCTGCTAAAACAGCAAATGCACTAGCGGTTGAATAAATTATCCCACCATTGGCTGCTGTTAAATTAGCATTTGTACCACCTTGGTTAAGATCAACAGTCCCCGCAGCAAAGAAAGCATCTCCTGAATCTCCACTTGTGGCGTTTCCAGCTTCACCATCTCCCGCTGCGTAGTTTCCTGATGTATCTGTCGTCAGAGCTATATCGTCAGTATCACAAGAGAATTGATCTGTGGCATCATCCCATTGCAGCCGATCTTTATTGTTAGCATTACAGTCAACAAGTCCTGCACCTGAGAAGGCAAGACCAACATGCAAAGACCAACCAGTCATATTTCCCTGCACAGCTAAAACTCCCGTCATTGCACCCCCAGAAGTTTGTAACCATCTGGCATCTCCAATCGTAATTGTATTTCCAGTCCCGAATTGTGATTCGGTATTCGTGTCGGTATCTGTTCCACAGGAGAACTGTTCTGTTGTGGAATCCCAAAGCAATTTACTTGTAGTAGCTGTATCGCAATCCGTTAAGCCTGCACCACTAAATGCTAATCCTGAATGTAAAGACCAGCCAGATAATGCACCCTGAACAGCCAATGCGCCTGTCATTACTTCATCTCCAGACAAATTAACGTAACGTGGATCTCCTATTGTTATTGTGTTACCCGTCCCGAATGAACTACCTGCCCCACCGCTATCATCTGTACCACAACTTAAAACACCCTGAGCGTCTGTATCAATCGTGTCGCATTCTCTGAGAGAAGAAAACGTCACTGTAGTACCACCTGATAGGGTTGTTGCTACTGCTAGGCTTAAAGAGAGTGTAAGAGCATCTGATATTGTCTGACCTCCTCTGCCTGCTAAGAGTAGATATTGAGCATGATCGTCACCTGTAAGTCCTGCTAAGTTTCCGTGATCCGAAGCCTGACCTGCCGCGAAAACAGTAGCAAAGACTGTAGAGATTTCAGTAGAAGAGGCTGCATTCTGCTGAAAAATAAGTCTACCAATTAGCTTCCCCTCAAGAGTAAGTCTTGGAGGAACTGTAGTTGGTGTTGGCTCCATTTCTGCTGCTGCTGAGAAGTTGTGTTGTTCTCTTCCATAAACCATAACTACGTTTCCATCTGTTTCTATGTAGAACCAAAGAACTCCATATTTATTATTTCCAAGAGCTGCAAGGGTTCCACTATCATCATCATAATGCAAAGCATCCCATCTAACCTGTGAACCCGTTGCCGTAAATCCAACTCCTCCGTCTCTGTAATAAGCATCAAACGAACCTGACAAACTTGTGTCTAAAGCTGAAATAGGGAATCTGGTAACACGATCCCATAAAGCACCTGCGGTTACAGTTATACTCCTATCCCCTGTTTCTCCTAAAATAAGTCCTCCTTCACGTTCATCTCTCATAATTGGTTCTGCTTCATAGAATCTTTGTAGAGTATGTCCTGCAAAGTTAGCGATGAAGTGAGGATCATCAGAAGTGTGTATATCATTATTAGTTAAAACAACTCCTCCAAGCGGGAATTCATCATGTAGGTTCCATGTGTTTGTTAATCTTCCTGTAACAAATGGAGCTCCACCATTCCACTTAATTCCCAGATAAAGGATAGAGCCTGAGTTTAGTAATATGCTCCCAGAAGTAGTCCAGTTAAAGAAAAGTAGTGATGCGTCGTGATCGTCTGCAATACGGATTGCTCCTGTACCTCCTAACACGGTTACTGTTTTAGCATCTAAGTCCTCTATGATCTCTCCTCCTCCTATTTTTCCTGCCGAGTTGTAAACATCTTCTGCCTGTATGAGAGTTGTTAGATCAGAACCAGAAAGGAATTGAGTTAGTAGGGTTCCTGAGATTGTTCCGTCAACGTCTAAGTTGTCACTCATTTCAACATCCCCACCAGTAAATACAAAATCCCCTGCTGTTATAGTATGTACTGCATCGTCTCCGTCCCACTCTATTGAATAGTCTTGTGCAGCACCGAATTGAAGTTTTTGTGAATCGGCAGGGATGCTAACATTTCCATCTTGTCCCATTACAAATATAGCCGTATCCCCTGCTTTTATCGTTCCCCCTAAGATTGGTTTAAGAGAAATGTTATCTAATGTGAAATCTGATGTGCCATTTGATGTTACGGATATTACGAAATCGCCAGGAGTTGCTTTTGTTTTTAAAAGAACTGTACGAGTTGCGTTAGTAATTGGTATCGTTAAAGCTGTATCAAGAATCCCTGTCGTTATTTCGTGAGTTTGGAAACTACCATTTGAATAATTTGTAATTGTGTAAGTAAGAATGTAATAAGTATCGCCTAATAGTGGTGTGGCGAAATTGACTGAAGCTTGTGTTAGAGTTCCTAAACCTCCTGAATGGACATAGTCTACTTTTTCAGTTCCACCATTTATTGCGAAATCTCCAACAACTGACCATTCTCCTATCGTTACTACAAAATCAGTAGCACTTAAAACCTCTGAGCCAAGAGCAGTAGGGTCAAGAATACTAAGCTCTCCATGTATTCTCGCCATAGCATTGTCGAACTCTCCATAAATTAAAGGGACAGGTGTGCTTGAATTAGCAATATTAAGTCTGTTGCTTTCAGTTGTAAGTAAAGCACCAGCATCTCTACCAATTAAAATGTTGCCGTCTCCCGTAGTAAGATTAAGCCCAGTTTGCATTCCAAGAAGAACATTACTTTCTCCTGTTTCTATAGCCTTTCCACTATTATAACCAATCATTACATTAAAACTGTGGTTTTCCCCTATAACACCTCTCCCAGCACCATCACCAATTTTAACGTTTTTACTTAATCCTCTTCTTCCAGCTTGAAAACCTATTGCAACATTATTATCCCCTGTAGTAACTCCATCTCCTGCCCTAAATCCAATAAACATATTCCTGCTGCCACCATTAAGGGCTAATCCTGCAAAACTTCCGATTAAAACATTTTCGGAATCTGAAACAGAAATCCTTCCTGTAAGATTTCCAATCATAATGTTCTGGTTCCCATCAACTAAGTCTCTCCCCGCCTCACTTCCCATCAAAAAATTACCATTACCAGTCATTGATTGTCCACCATCACCTACAATTACATTAGATGGTCCGCCAGTTTCTGCATCTACAGTCTTGAAATTGTCTGCACTAATATCCCCAGAAAAAAGTGCATAGCCAGTGCCAACTGCCTTTGGATTTATTACTAAATTATCACCGTCATAACCAATTGTTGCATCCTGTACTAAGCCGAATTGGAGTAATCCAGTATCAGAAGGTATTACTATATCTAAAAAATTACCAGTAGTTGCCTTTATATCAAACCACCTTAAAGCATCAGTTCCTAAAGAATAAGTATTTGTGAAAGCAGGAATCAAATCGCTTGCAACTCTCATTAATACAATGAGATTGTTAGCAGCCTGTAGATCATTCGCAAATACTGTACCTCCAAAAATACCTGAGCCAACTACTTTTGATGAACCACTACTCGATAAGTTCTCTTCTGCATGTAGCCATGATCCTGATAGGCCAGATTGCATGATCTGTGTCCCTGTAGAGGTGCTGCCTGATATCCGCACGTAACGTTGATCTGCCAAGCTAATGATCGCCCCTGAGCCTATTTCATCGTTAGAACAACCTAAAACACCGTCTGCATTACCTGTTATTTTTCCGTTGTTTGCAAAGCTGGTGCAATCAAGGGTATCAAATTGGATATCCCCTCTCATTCTTAAATTTCCACTTCCAGTAATCGCGCCACTGCCAGTCATTTCCAGAGTTAAATTTTCATTATTATCGTATAACTCTATTAAGGTTTGATTAGCAGTGGCAGCGATTATCGTTAGAGCAACTACTCCAGCTACAGTGGTTATAGTATTTTGCGCCGCAGCCGTAGGGTTGCGACGTACGCCGGGTAATGCTGAAACAAGTGACCACATTTAGAGAGATTATTGCTTAATAGTTTTATTCCTGAGCTTCCTGTCTATTGGCTTGTATATATGAATATACGAAGCTGAAGCAGCAAAATAAACTATCGCTGATTCGGTAAGGACTGTTACATCTAACACACCACCACTTGAGTATATGAATGCACCCTGTAAAAGAACACAAACAGCAACAAGGAGAAAGCGGTTAGCTAATGGATGTCCTTGGGAAATAAAAGGTAAGTAGGGAGAACGCTTTATGAGTTCAACGAGGCCAGAAGCGACCACGCCTACTGTCAGTGGTGTCCCTACAATCAACAGTTCTTCTGTCATAAATAAATGGGGAAAGAATTAAGGAAGAAAAAATAACTTGCGAATTCGTTTCTTTTTCCGCTTTGCAACAGCCTGTTTGCGGGTTTTCTTCTTAGGCTTGTGCAGTTTTCTTGGTCTACCAACTTTCTCTGCCTGCCTCTTTGGTTTTGGCTTAGCTGGTTTTGGCTTAGCCGGTTTCGGTTTTACTACAGGCACTTCTTTCTTAACATATCTGATATAGTTTATTGGATCGTCTTTAAGCCTTTCACCTTTCTTGAAATCTCTTATTGTTAATCCCTGTCTTAACTGAAAGTGAGCTTTATCAAATCCCCACATCTGGAAACCCCATTCAAAACCTAATTGGATTGCCTCTCTTGCTATTGTTTCCCATCTTTCATTGTCGTCCCAGATTAAGGTATATCCGTCTACTGGGACTATATCAACAGCTACACCATGAACATGGAAAGAGTTGGAATCATTTACATGAGTTACTATACGGCCTTCTGTTTCCCTTCCCCTTCCCCATAAGTCATCCTGTTCATTAGGAGTACGTTTAGCACTGTAAACTAATACATCTTCTCCTACTATTTCTAAGTTGTGAAGTAGTAGGTTTACTCTTCCCTGCATAACAGGATCTAGGGTTTCTACGGCTTTTCTGTTTCTAACTGAATAATACATAGTTTAAAGGAGAACTAATAGGGATCAACACCTGATACAAATTTATAAATATCTCTGCTTAAGTTTTTGATTTCCGTAATATCCTCTTTTATATTCTCTATAGCTGTATTCTGTGCTGCATTCACACGGGAGTTTTCCTGTGCTATGTTTTCAACATTTTCTAGTGCATCTGCGTATTGAATAACCCCCATAGAAACAAAAGAGCGTAGCGTTACGGCTAGGAACATGGTTACCCCAAAGAGTATTGTTATTATGGTTATCACGATCTTAGAGGTGCTTATCCTGCCGTTTGGGGGTTTAGAGGGTATTGACATTAGTTAGTGGTTATGGTATTATGGGAACTATGGAGATTCTTGGTTGGTTATTTCTTCTGATTCTATTCGCTCCTCTGATTGAAGAGCTTGTAGAAGATTCAAAATAGCTGTTCTCTGCAATGGCTCAGCCTTTATTACTGCCTCACCCAAAGGACGCAATGATGGTGCTATCCTTCCTAGAAGAGTGGTAATTTCCCCAGCAAGTCTTGGAGAGGTAATTGCAAAACCAGCTGCAACTTTGGGAAGTGATCCACTAACTAAACCAAATCCGCTGATAAAGAAAGTAAGAAGTCTTTGTGAAATGACATCTGAAAAATCTTGGCCAGCTTTAAGAGTGGCAGCTTCTTTTAAGATTTGATCTCCAGTTTCTTCTTCTAGTTCTTTGAACAGATTTTTAAGAATTATTTTATTGCTTTTCAGAGCACTAAATAATTTAGTATCTACAGATGCAGATTCTATAACTTTGGATAAAGATTTTATAAGATCTTGCCTACGTGCATATCCTCGATTAAGGATTCTTAATCCAGGAACTTTTCTGAATAAAGATTCGTTAACATCGTTATAAAGACTACTTACAATAGCATTATATTTTTTTGACCCGTTTGGCTTATAAGCATTTCCCATCCTCTGCCTAAGTATATTAACACTTTTAACAGAAAGGTCTTTCCATCCTCTCATGTCAGATACAAGACTATTGACAGCCTTTTGCTCAACTTTATCTGTCAATACACTTCCACCAAAATCTAATGGTTTGCCTTTAACACTTGTAAGTCCTACCCCTCGAAATGTTTCCCCAGAAATGCCAGGTATGAACTTTTTTAATACTTCTGGTATCCCCCCAATAAGTTCTTGTTTTTTCAGAAAAAGTCCTTCTGCTTTATCAATAATAACATTGAATCCTTTCTCATAAACATCGTTTGCTTTCTTTTTCAAATTCGTCAAACTTTTTCCTGAATCAGCAATCAATTTAGTAAGGCCAGCCGCTCTTGCTTCTGGACTTCTCATAAGTTTCCTTACAATTTCTGGATTCTCAAAGGCTATATCAAATGATTCTCTTTCTGCTTTAGTAAGAAAAGAAAAGACTCTCTTGGGGACTGGTGCAGCTAATTTTATTCCTTTCACCACAACGCCGCCAATAACTTGAGCAAGCCCACCTTTAATTGCTTCTCTACCAACTTCTTTTGCCTCTTCTCCTGGGGGGACTTGCACACCTGCTAATCTTTCCGCTGATATTTGAGCTTCTTTCCCTAATCCAGCACCAATACCTGCCCCAGCTATTCCTCCCAATGGCCCACCTAACGCCATACCAACAGCAGCTCCACCAATAAGACCTATCTCTGGTGCTAATCCTTTAGCGAGTCCTGCTACTTCTCCTGGAAAAGAAACTGCTGCTTGGGCTGCACCTTTTAGTCTTTGAGTCAAATTAAGTTGCGGAGTTGTTTGAATCATGTCTCTTCCAGTCCTAGCAATCTCAGGATCTACAGGGGCAGTAGAAACATCATAAAACGTATCCAGCATATCTGTCTCAAAATTAAACTTCTGAAGCTCTGACATATTTGGGAATCTCTCTTGGACGCTATTTACATAATCTGCGAATTCTGAATCTTCCTGTTGAAATGTCTGGAAGATGTTTAAATCCGTAGTATTCTTTCTGAGCCTTTGAACGTCTTGAGTAGTAGGCATTATGCAATAGGGGTAAATTCGCCAACAGAAAAGTGTCCCATGTCACCAGGAAGACCATTTACAAGTCTTACTGCCATTAGATATGGAGCAGCCTCTTCCCAGTTTAATACATCAATAGCTAAACCTTTTTCATGGAAACTGGAACCTGGAGGAGCTGCTCTACCAATTTCTCCTCTTTGGCTTTTTTCAAACAAAGACTGTTGTTGCGATGAAGAGCGATAACTACTAGCAACAAGTATATGTTTACCAGTGTCTTTGAAAAATGCTGCATCTGCCTTCTCCAATGCTTCAGTTAAGAATTCCTGACCAGTGACCTTTCTTTTACCTATTTCTATTGAATTGGTTTCTGTAAAGGCAATTATTCTATTTTCTGGAATAGATTTAATCTCACCAATATTTCCAACAAGCCCAAGCGTTGTTTCCAGCCCTGCTTTTCCAGCCCTGGGTTTAAGGTTTTAGTACTGTTTTTTAACATCATCATTAGTTTTAGGCAACATACCTGCTGGGAAAATTCGTCTTATATCAGCAGGTGCTTCTGGATGTTCTAGATTGTAACCTTTTACATCTAAATAATATGGTTGTATTTCACTTTGCAACTTTTTGTTATATACATTGAAGAAATCTTTAGAAAGATCAAATATTTCTTGCCTTGCTCTAGGTGTTAAAACTCCCCCCTTTGTGATCTGTAGAACATTCTTTTGTAATGATTGTAATGTACCAAAAGCATCAGTAGTTGTTTCAAATTCAGATGGACGTACTACAGAACCTGGATCTATCATTTTCTGGAACATAAATACCATTGCAATATCTACAGCTCCGAAGTTTTCTTTGTTATTTTCTAATTTCTTTACATCAAATGATTTTCCTCTTTCAAAAGCTGCCTGCATTCCTGCAAACTTTGTTGAGACATCATTAAATTCTTTAACGGTGGGAAGGAGATTAAGTTCTTTTCTTATATCTGTCTGATACTCCCTTGTGTCATCAGGCGTAGCAAGATTGTCTTGTTCTTTTTCTATCCTATCTTGCTCGCTCTCTCTTTCTTCCTTTGCCAATTCAAGCTCCCTATCTTCGGCTCTTCTTCTGTCATCCCTACGAGTTTCAGCATTGAACAATTCAACTTCATCAAGTTTATCGAAATATCTCTGTCTGGCTAATAAACGTTCTTTTCGTGCTTCCTTTTGGTCTGCAAAGAATTCACCACGCAGAGAACTAATTTCCTTCTTATATTCATTGAAAGCAGTCGTAGTATCTAGTTTAAGCTGAATGTCATTTGCTCTCATGTCACTAGAAAACTGGTCAATGATTCCCATCCTCTTGTCTGAAAAGTCCTTTCTTCCAAAGGCTGCTTTTTGTATAAGAAAAGAGAGTGTTTCGTCTGCAAGTCTGGCCTCACGTTGCATCCATCTTATCCCATTGCCATCATAATTGATCCCTAATCTGGCAGCTATGTTGCGGTTTTGTTCTTCTTGTTGCAGATTTCTCTCTCTTTGTAGATTTTCTGCTCTTGATGCTTCCAGTCGGAAGAGATTTTCTGCATTTATGTTATTAGCTAGTTGTTGTCTTTGGGTAGACTCTAGTCTGTCAGATTGTAATTCAGCAATATCATTAGCAATATCTAGTTGGCTTTGAGCTATGGATTTAGCATCTTCTCTCCCCTCCTGTAGAACTTGCAAACTTAAATCCCTATCCTGAGAAATAGAAGCCAATGTCCCTTGTAAATCTTGTCCTGCTCTACCTGCTGCACCTCCCAATAACCTACCACCAGGATCAACAAGCCCTGAAATTTCTGGATCTAAGCCAAATCCTGCTCCTTCTGGGGTAGTGGGAGTAGTCGGAGAGGGTTGCGGCGCTCCTGTGGGGCTTGGAGGGGCTTCTCGTTGCCCGCTAGGTGGTGTGCTAGGCTTCCCTCCAACAATAAAGGCTCCATCTGCTGTTTTTACACCTGCCCCAAAACCTTGTGAAGTGCTTCCTCCAAAGTTTATTCCTTGTGGGTTCTGTACGCTGGCAGGAGAAGGAGTGAAAGGCTTAGGTCCTGGTAATTGACCTCTTGCTCTTAATACTGCGTCCCTACTTCCCTGCTCCCCCGTAGGTGCGAGTTTCCTACCTAATGATCTACTGGGTGCTATGTTAGAGGGATCTTCTCTGGCTTGTAAGTTACTGATATCAGTAGTGAAACCTGTGAAATTACCTGCTGCTAGGTCTTCTAAAGTAACTTGGATTTTAGAAAAAGCCCTAGCACCAGTGGCTTCATTTATACCAGTTTCTTCTCTGCGGGAACCGAGAAAAGGAAGATTCAATTCCTCTCCCTGTTGTTGTAATTGAAGAAGATTCTGAGCTGCTCTCTTGGCATCAATATCTAATTGTGCTGAGAATCTTTGTCTTTCTCCTTCATCCCTTATACCAGTTAAGATTGACTGTTCATTTTTCTTTTTCCGAAGAATGTTAAGAAAGCCCTGTAGATTTGAGCGATCTACTTGTTGAAATGCCAAGCGATTTTCTTTAATAAACATCAATTAGAGCGGTATTTAGTAACCATAACTTGGTAAGTTTGGAAATTATGACCAGCATCAGAAGCACTGAAAAGACCTCCTATCTTTATCTCCTGATTGGCTGTGGTATCAAAGGCTTTAGTTGACTGCCCACTCGCTCCTAGTTCTGCATTATTCGCATCAGCGGTCACTGTGTATATATCACCAACTACCGTTCCACCAGCTCCTATACTTCTTACTGTAATCATTGCCCTAAAATGAACAGCTTGATTGCTATTTACAGTAGCATTTGTGTCAGTTCTAGCAATCTCTATACTTCCAAGATTTAGAACCGTTCTGATTGTTTTTCCTCCTACCATATCCCACTCGATACTTCCCTCAATAATAAAAACATCCCCAACGGCTACGCTATCAGCAGGAATTGTGTAACTTTCATCTGACCAGTTTGGGAATGCTCCTATAGAAGAACCAGTTGCGGTAGAAAGTGCTGTTGAAATATATGTAACATCCACCTCTACTGGCTTAGTTAGGAATGTACCATTTGATACTGTAACAACTTCACCATCTGTAGCAGGATAAATAGGTGTGTAAGGGTTTGTTCCTGCTGTTGTTAGAAGTGCCCCCGAACTGGCGCTTGTGCCTCCTGTACCTGTTGAACCAACTGAGGGATGGAAAACCCCAAGTTCATTGGTAGTGACCACCCTTCCCGAAGCAGTAGCGCCAGACGAGGAGCTTATTAAATCACTAAGAGCAACAACTAGGGGGGAGCCTGTATCTCCAAGTTGTGTGGAAGCTCCTGTTGAGGATCTATAGTGGAATAGTTCAGGTAGTTGGACTTTCCCTGCGGAAATCTTAGTAGCATTTATAACAGAACCACTTCCAAAGTTTATCCACGTAGTTCCACCATCTAAACTATATTGAGCAGTTCCTTCTGTTGAGTTGTTAGCAATCTGCATTGTGCTGGCAGGGCCGTTGTATGAATAGGCATCTCTTTGAGCTGTAGTAGTGGCTGGCCAGAAGACGTGAGATTGAGTAGTGACTGATCCTACTATCGCTCCACTCCCTCCCATTGTATTTACTACGTCATCATAAACAGACTGTGTGAAGAGAAGTGGATAATCTGTAACTCTTATTAAAGCTCCAGCATCCCAAGCCATACCTGTGCCTCCCAGAAAACTTGCAGCCCCCGTACCAGTTAATCCTCTCCTCACGTCCGTTAAAGTCGTAACATTCCCAGAAGAACAAGCTTTTGTTCCGTAAGAAGCCCACTCCTGTCTTCCTATTGTGTCTGTAATGTAAATAAAGCCAGCAGGAGTATCAAAACATCCTTTTGTCTTAATACCTGATACCCATTTTACAATAGGTTCAATGGTTATAGTTGTAGCTGCTGCTGTTATGCTTGTTCTTAAGACCCCCTGATCTGCTGGTCTTAAATCAGTAGGAGTTGAAGTCAGATCGGCTGCATAAACTATGCTTCCTAGGATTAGAAAAGAGAAGAAAACTGTGATGTATTTAAGTCTATTCATACTTATGTGGGGGAATCTTGATATCGTAAGCAGAGAAATACCAATTGTTTAATTGTAGAAATGCACCTTCCTTTGTAACCTCCCATTCAAACTTAAAATCTTCTCCTTCTAATCCTCTTAAGATTATATTTGCCCGAAAAGGAAAAGCTTCTACTCCTCCTTCTGGTAAACCAATAACATTTATACCTACTCCTCTTACTCCAAGTGCTGTACCCTGAGAAGAAACAATAACACTATCATCAAATTCTTTTGTCACGGCTGCGGCAGAACTTCCATCTATGAATACTCTCCATGTAAATTCAGAAGCTTGAGTCATCCATCCCTCCATTTCAAACTTGTAGGCTTGCATATGTCTTCTGCCTTTATCATGCTCAATGCGTCCAGTAGCCCATTTATGAGAAATGGGGATAGTATCGTTAGTACGTCCAAGATCATCTTCATAAACTTTACCATTGTCTCTATGTCCGAAGAATGACCTACCAAGGAACATTGTTGAGGACGCGACACTTCTATTGTCCTGTGGTGCAAAAGCGTTTGCCTGAGCGTCAAGTACTCTGGTTTCTAGTGCTCCATTAACTACTGCCCCTATTTTTAGAATTTTCTGAGCAGAATCCCACTTTAAGAAAGCATCTCCCTGTTCTGTAGAGTCATCGTGAGAGTCTAACCAAGGTCTTATGCGTTTATCAAAGTCTTCTCCCAAGAAAGGAGCTGCTGTAGCGTCAGGAGTTAGTTGTAAAGTAATTGGAATTAGGCGTTTTTGGCCTAGAAAGGCAATAACACCATCCATATCAACAACACACCGAGGATTATAACAACCGTATGTGTTACTGATAGGGATGGTTAGTAAGGCACCGGAAGAATTGAAATCAGAGGCTTGAATTACTTGTTTTTGGGTGAAAATATAACCTTTCCCAAGTCCAGAGATCATTCCTGTGATTTTTCCTGGCATATACTTGGAAGAAGCTCCATTTGCATCAAAATCCCAAAAGAATTCAGGATTTGCCAGCGTAGCAGCAGCAGAATAGAAAACTATATGTTCTTTATTCTTAACTCCAGCGACTAAAAAACGTGATTGGAATTCCATCATCACATTTCCTTTCTCCTCAACAAATGTAGAGGGATTTTCTCCTGTTTTCTGGACTACTAAATCTCCTGCCGTCTGTGCAGTGTGAGGTTGGGAAATTCCAGTGAGCGTACCAGCTGATTTTCCACTGTAAGTATAGGTAGTTCCGTCTATTACTACGTCTCCTGTTGCAGTCATTTTGGCAACTTGAGCTGAATCTCCTAAATCTATCGTAGTATCAGTAGCGTCGAAGTCTGTTGAGAGTTTAGAAGCAGCGAATCTAAGAGGTGTATCTGTTTGGTTAATCACAAATACATTCCCATCTCCATCTTCCAGCATTGCAGTTCTTATATTATTAGTAACAGTGGCTCCAGTGTCTCTAAAAGTAACTGCATCTGTTGAGTATTGAACTGTTGTTCCATTTTTAATCCACATAGCAGGGAAAACAGTAGCTTCTGTCATAGCATCTATCCTTACGCTTGCGGTAGGTTTAGCAGATTCTCTAAAACCTGGACCTGTGAAGATTGCAGAACCTCTTTCATAACGTGCAGATAAACCACTGGCTATCTCACCTAGCTTTAAGCGTCTGTCAGACTGCTCATTGAGTCCTAAGCTCATATCATCTGCCCTAAATTCGAGGAGTTTTCTTGGCATATCTATAAGGCAACAAAGTCGGAAGATTCTAAAAATTCTAAGCTTTGGTTAGGTTGAACAGTTGCTACAACCCATTCATCAACAGCAGACTGTAAGGCACGTTGTGCTCGTGCTCTTGCAAGGTTAGCTTCATCCTGTTCTCCCATAGAAGACCATGCGTATTCTTTCATAGCTTCTACAATAAAACGCCTAGCGGGTCCATTAGGAGCGTTTATAGATGTTCCAGTGGCACTTATAAGAGTAGGTTGCATCATGTAATAAATCTTGAATTCTAAAGCTCCTACATCTCTTCTGAAAGTTAGAAAGGAAGCTGTAAAGTCATTAGTGCTTGTTAAAATCTTAATAGAGTACTGATTGGCTCTTGGTAATTGAGTGATAGTAGGATCTGTATAAAAGTATTCCCTTGAATTACTCTGTCTTATGACGTTTCTGATCTTTCCAAACTCTGCTGGTAATTTGTAAATCTTATGAACTGTACTATTGTCTGTGTGATCTATTTGTAGACCATCAACAATAGTGATATCTGTTGTAGTCATATCCTCGAACGTAAAGAAGTCAAAGATATCGTTTCCAGTAATTATGTATCCAGCTTCTAGCGTGTCTGCGGTGGGATCTGTCCATGCTGCTGTGCTGTCTACCGTAAAGTCTGTATCTCCACTGGAAGTTGCACCATCTAACGGAGTGGATACTTTAGTTTCAATAATAAATTCTCTCTCTAAGAACTTCCATCCCAACATTCCTATTGTGTAGGGGTAGTTTACAAACTCATGGTTAATGTCGTCTAATTGTCTAAGTAATGCAGTGTCTTGTAGAGCTGAGGAAGAAGGATTAGAGCCTACGCCAATCTCATCTCGAACTTGTCCGAGAATAGTTGATGCTGTGGAATAGGTAGGAGTAGGCACATTCGATAAAAGTAAAAATCAGAAATTACCAGGGGTAGGACAAGTAATAAGCTCGCCAGAAATACTCGCATCTGTGTTGGCTCTAATTCTGTAACATCCTCCGTTAGAACCAGACAATACTAATCCTCCAGACTTAGTTAATACCATAGTCCCTCCAGAAAAACCTGCACTAGGAGGATTGAGAGTAATACCTGAGCCAGAATATGCACCTTCTGCATCTATAGTTGCTAGTCTGTTCGCAGCAGCAAAAGCACCAGAGAAGGAAGCCGAACCAGAACCAGTTATTATACAGGTCTGAGCACCACTAGCAGTTTCACACTTTATGATAGGACGATCACTGTTATCTGGGGCACGTACTGTGAAAACTACTCCAATGGCTCCCAACACAACGATAGCTGCCGTTGGTATAACAGCTTTTCTTGAAATGCTCGGTATTGGACTAACTAATCCGAAAAGTCCCATTATCCTAAGAGGAAGTAAGAAATACCATCGCCAACAGTTTCTCCATCAATCCAAATACCCTTCGTAGTACCTCTACCAAGTTCTCTGATAGGTAGGGTAATAGTTTGACCTGATTCTAATTCAATTCCATTTTCTGAGCCGTCTGTGACATCAGAATCAGTACTTAGTGGACCTCCAATCATAATACTTCCAGTATTAGTCTTTAAAGCCTGAATGATGACTATATTTGCAGCAGAAGTTCCTATTAGAACTGCTGTGTTAGCCACGGCTATGACAGCTCTTCCCGTTCCAAGGGGAGCCATGTATGAATCAAATGGTAGGTTTCCTAGTGCCATTATTCAGGTTGTGTAGAAATTAAAGGATTGTTTTCTTCTGTGACTGAACCACTTTGAGGACTGATAGTTGCTTTTTTCCTGCTGTCATTTCTTCTTTTAACCTCCCTATATTTTCCACTGGGAGTACTTACTTCTACTGGGATATCTCCCTTTACGGTATGTCTGATTTCCCTGCGGGGAGTTACTGCATCAACAATTACCTGTCGCTTTTTCATTCTGTCTTCTATGGGAATCTTCTCCCACTTTTCATCCCAAGATTTTAGAAGTTTCTTACTATTGCTGATTTTTTTATCAATAGGATCTTTGAACAATCCATAAAATCCGTCCTGTACTCGTTCAACAATACGAGGGCGGTAGTCTGCATAAGTTCCCCATTCGATCATAAGGTCGACGTTACCGTCAAACCATCCGTCGTGAGGAAGTCCTTGGCCTTGTTTCCATGTCATAAAATTAGGAGGAAAGAATTAAGAAGTAGCCTTCTTTACAGGAGGCTTGGCTGTGACTTTCTTAGGTGGGGGTGGCTTGGGAGGAGGATTAGCTTCTGTCCAAGCATCGTCATACTCTTTCATTTTTGCTTTAACATAATCCTCGTCAACAACAATTTCCCTCCAGCCCCTCTCTCCTTCGGGGATTGCGATAGTTTTACCTAAGTCTGTTTCTAGAGATGTCTTAACGGCATCCCGACACTGAGGGTAAGTCTTTGCTGCTATCTGTTTTGTGACATCTCCGTTGAAGTAGATATTGTAGGCGTATTCCATAATTGGGGGGGTAAGAGATCCGCTTATCTCAACCTCCGAAGAGGCTGAGTAAAGGGACTAATCGCCATACTTATCTCTGGACTTAACAATCAACACACAATCTTGTTCCGATGCTGCGAATCTTTCGATAGTGGAGATTCTTAAAATATCTGCTGAGTTCCAAGCTATTGCTCCTGTGAATGCTCTTCCAAAATGACCTGTCCCCGTGAGAGGTTGGTCATTTGCAAGTATTAGAGAACCTGAAGAGGTTGTAGAGCCGGTACGATTCTTTGTGAATGAGACATCATAAAAGCCTTCACCTATAAGATCACCGCATTCAAGATCAGTGTCTAAGAGAACTCCTGATCCCGAAAAGACATCTGGAATGTCTACTGTGCAGAAGTCATAGTTTGGGAATCCTCCAGAACCAGTACAAGCTTCACGCTGGAGATGGAAAAGTTCTACTCCTGTGACTGTCAGAGCAATGTCTGGGCCTCGGAATTCAATCTGTCCAGCATTCTGGATTGAGAGAGTTCCTGCAAAAACTCCAACAACTCCTATTGCGAACGCTACTAGCGCCGTAGTCCCTACCTGTAAGTTTCGTTGTCTTGACATTTAATAGGTTGGGAAAGAATTAGGAAGTGGCTGGGCTGGCTGCTCCAATATGTGCTGCCTGAATACCCTTGTCGTAACGAGTTCTTGCTCTCCAAAGCATTCCACCATTGAAATGATCCTCGAATGGACCTGAAAGAGTTGGCTTCTGGTGATCTCCAAACACTGCGAGATCTTTCATAAGACCCTGATCGAGAATGAAGTAATACTTATCTTTGGTAGAGTCGATAGCTGGGGTAGCAGTGGTGTTCAGGAAGAAGAGAGGCAGGTGTCTGAACTGTCCTGCGAAGATATTCTTGTTACGGTCTGTCTGGTCAATCTCCCAAGGCTGCGTAGTCATACGATTTGCAGTGTGGTTGATTGGGATATCATTAGAAGTAACTAGAATTTTCTCTGTCATTCCACCCCAAGGTACACGGAAACCATCTTCATCAACAAAGGCTGTTGTGAGATCGTGGAGGTTACGAAGGTTGACTTCACCAAGGGCTGCGTCTGCTAAGAGGTTATCGTAAGTGTCACCCGTTGCCATTGTGTGAGTGTCTGCGAATATTGCTTCGGTTGATTGGTTAGCAATACCGTTCGTAATTGTGTTTCCTTCTGCATCCGTGAATGTAGTTGAGAATCCAAAAGTAAAGAGGTGATGTGTTACATCTCTAGCGCGAGTTTTGAAGAGTGTTGAACCGAGATCACGCATCCCGATTTCTACCTCTCGGTATTTGTTACCGTCTAAGAGGTCTTCGGTAATTGTGTAAGCGTCACCACGCTTTATTGCGTTGAGTCCAAGAGTGTCACCTTGGTTATGTACTTTCACAACGTAGTCTTGTCCTTCCTGAATTACTTTACCGAATCCACCACGGGCTACTGTTGAGTAGTCACGGTTGAATTGGTTAAGAGGGTCTACGTCAAATAAGTCCATAACAGGTTGTACATCTTGCGCTGTTACACGGGCAGCGTTGAGCCAAACCATAGGACTAAGTTTTACTAAATCTGTCCATACGGAGGCTGCGTTTGAAACTGTTTGAGAACCTGCTGGCATGATTTAAAAAAGGGAAAATAATTAAACTCCGTCCAAGTGTTCTGGACCTGCAAACACTACGGCTGCACGACCTGAACTACCTGTAACGAGAACCTGATCTATAAAAAAGTCATCTCCCGCTGCGTCTGTACCGTCAAGCCCCATGGCTCCTGTGGTTCCAAAGAGAGCGAAAAGAAGACCCACCTCATTTGCAGCAAGAGAATTAGTTTTAATCTCTGCCGTAAACTTTGTGCGAGGTGTATGACATTTTAAATAACTGATTGCGGTTGTGGCTGCATCTGCAAGGAGTTTGGCTTCGAGAGCTACACCTGCTGACTGAATACCAGTAGTCAAAACAATAAATTGACCACCAGTAGCTCGGTTAAGACCATCCCCAACAGCAATAGCTGTTGTGGTTGTAGTAGGGCTGGCATCCATCTCCCAAGAACCTGACCGATGGTGGTAGCCATTGAGACCGCAAAGTCTTTGTTCGCGAATCATGGTTAGTAAAGAAAGAAATTAAACACCATCTAAATGCTCTGGTCCTGCGAAGATTACTGCTGCTCTACCAGAAGAGCCTGTGACCAAAACTTGGTCAATAAAGAAATCATCTCCTGATCCATCTGTTCCATCGATGCCCATTGCACCAGTGCCTCCGCTAAGAGGAAGGAGAAGACCAACTTCTGTCGAGGCTAGAGAGTTGGTTTTAACATCTGCTGTAAATTTAGTACGTGGCATGTGACATTTCAAAAAGTTGATTGCGGCAGTGGTTCCATCAGAGCCTGACTTTATACCTAGTGCTACTCCTGACCCTTGGCCAGTACTTGTCATAACCTGAAGCACTCCAGTGGCCATCATAAGTCCGTCTCCGATAGCAATAGCTTCGGAGGCTGTTGTACCACGCTTCCCCATCTCCCAAGGACCACCTCTATAATGGTAACCGTTAATGCCGCAAAGGCGTTGTTCACGAATCATAATTATAGGAATTAAGAAACAAAAGCTTCACCCTCCTTTGCGAATTTCTTTGTAGCTTTAACGTCTACATTTTTAAGGAGAGCTTTGGCGATAGGGGAACTTGTGTCGAAACCCTCTTCGCCAGGAGGTACTGCACCAGTAGCAACAGCTTCTTTGGTGGTAACTCTTTCCCCCTTGCTTAATCCCTTGACGGCTGCCATGACTAGACCGAAGTCCATATCAGGGTGATCGCTGTGGATTTGGTCAGCTAGCGTTACCGCTTCGCCTTCCACTGAGTTATCTTTTTTCCATGCCTTCCAGTCAGACTTCTTCTTTTCTTCACTATCTTTCTTCATTTGGTGATCTATCTCTGCGAGTTTCTGCTTAACAGGATCATCACCAGCTTCCGCTTTCTTCTTATTCAATTGATACTCATCAGGAGTCGCTGCTTCAAAGTGCTCAGCATTCCTTTCGAGAATCTTCTCAGCCATTTTCTTGTCTTTGGAGCTACCCTCTAAGAGTTTATCTATATGGGATGGATCTTTCATTGCGAGATTAAGATCTATTCCGTATAGCTCTTCTGATTTCTCCTGAATCTGCTTAGAGAAGTTATCAACAGCACGTTGGCCGTGTTCGTCTGACTTCTTCTGTTCTTCAGATACTTCAGTAGAAGGCTCCTTAGCCTTTTTTTCTGGTTCATCTGGCAAGGAGTCGAGATCAAATGTTTTGACCTCAGTGGGTGCTCCTTCAGATTCACCAGATCCTTTATTTGGATTAAATGGTTTTAATCCCACATCACTGTGAGGATCTGCCTTCTGATCGGGCATGGTATTAGGGGGAACGTGTTAAAGAACGCAGCCCCACCTAACCACATTTCTTGTTCAAGAGTCTTTCAGGCGAAAGAGCTACACAACAATATGTAAGTCAGAGTAAGTTATTTTTATATTTGGTCTTGTATCCATATTGTGATCTCTTTTTATTTTCCACACTTGGTGCATTGTTTCATATTCATTATAAATAGCTGTCTGGTCTGCATCTTCACCGTTTAAGTAGTAGTCTCTTATTAGAACTCTATCTCCTCTAGGCATGGCTTCCCATTCATCGTGTGTGAAACCTGCCAATTGATAAGGGAAGGAATAAAACACATGCTGATTATACATCAGATTGATAACTTGGGTTAAGAATGTCGTGGAAAGTATTTACTTCGTCTGGTTTAAACTCTGGTCTTTCTTGTGAGCGTAACAGTTGTTCATCTAATTCTGTGAATCTTTCTCTGCGATATCTGGCACGATTCTCTTCTGCTCTTTCTCTCCCTCGCTTGTCCTCAGTTTGTCTAAGCATAGATTCTTCTATGTATCCTAACCTTGAGCGATTACCACAGGTGTCACACTTAAAATCAACAGCACCATCCTCGTATTGTATTTCTAATCCTCTGGCGTTGTTGAGACTACACCTATTGCATTGAGGGATTGTTACATGCTTAGAGGATAGAAGTCCTTTTTCTTTCACCATTCATCAGGGGTATCAGGTATTTCTTGTTTCTTAACTGTGTGCATATCGTGAACAAGAGATTTGATAAAGTTTCCCATTTCTACTTTGTCTCTCTGTAAAAACTCAAGGGATTGCTTTATTAAGTATTTCTCGAAAGACTTGAATCTGGGTTGCTGGACTATCCAAGTTATATTTCCTATGTCTTCTTTAGAGAGTTGATCGTCTTTTAGATATTCCTCTAGGAAGAGATCATCTATAAATCTACAGAGTTCTTTCTGTTTTACTCGTTGGCCGTCTGCTAGTCCTTGTTCATACGTTTTCTTCATAATCAGGTAGCATAATTTTAAACCTATCTTTGGCTACTTGGCTTGAGGCTTTTATACCAAATGCAAGTAACTCATCGTTAGAGAATTCTATAGTGTAGCGATCCTTCCCTTTGTTAAGTTTGAAGGTTACGCCATTCCCATTCTCGAATGGTCCGTAGAACTTATAATTCATGGCAAGAGTCTATCACGGCGTAATAGAAGCTGCCAAGCCCTGTATACCACTGGGAGTGGATTGCTGACCTGTCTGGGCAGGAGCTGGTGTTGCACTAACTGGTAATTGTTGTAATTCAGGCAGTGGTTGGGTTAAAGCTTCTGCGAAAGGAGGAGGAACTTCATCATCCAATTTCTCTTGTTCGGAAAGTCCTTCGTCTTTTCTTAAGTACTTATCAGGGTCTTTATCCCAAGCTTCTGAATACTCCCTGATAAATTCTTCTGCACCCTCTCTGGGGATAAGTGGTTCTGGTAGTCCTGTTTCTGGATTTGGATAGGATACTTGCAGGAACTGTAGAATTCTGTTTGCTCTTTCATCTAAGAGGGCACGATCAAGAGCCTTTAATTCCGCAAAGGTTGATCCTGGTTCTATGTAAATCTCTGGTTCTTCTTCTGTCACTATGAGTTCTTTTTCAGCTAGGAAAGTTCTTGAAGAATCCCTATCTTCTGCATCTGGATGATCTTTGCCTTCGGGTCTGGGTGAACCGTCTTTCTTTCTTAACATGACTATATCTTTATCAATTGGCACTTCTTTGGGGGTGGCTATTTCAACGGGATGTCCGTCTCTGTCTCTAACTATGTCTTCTTCCTTAGTCCCTTCCGGTACTCCATCTGGACCCAATGCTTTAAGAGTTTTCTCTGGGTAGTATTGCTGGATTAAATTAAGAAGTACTCTGTAGTGTCTCTTTATCCCTCCTGACTCGTTGAACTTCTGATTCTGTTCCATTCTTATTCTTTGTACCTGTTGTTTAATAGCTGCGACTGTTGCTTTTTCGTTTGTTAATTCTGTCGAAGCTCTACGCCAGTCATTACCTAGTGCCCAAGTCATTAAGTTATCAACTACTTCCTCCATACCAGTGAATTGTTCTAAGTACCTAGAACCTTCCGTTAGGGATTGAACATTGAAACTCTCTTTGTCTGCGTTCTTTATCGGCACAACACCGTATAAATCAGCTGTTCTTATCTGATCGTAGATTCCTGAGCTTTGAGCTAATAAGAAGTGAACAGAGCTTGCCTTAGTGTGATCTAGCGCAGCTCTCCATATAGAGTTTGAGAATCCTATTAAACCTTTTGTTAAATAAGTGTCACTCTTAGACCAGAAGGTTTTGTTTGTGTTGTTACGGGTAACGTCAGCGTATTGTCTTCCATCTTGTAGGATGTTTGGAAAGGAAGGTTCGTTAGTATCAAAAGCTATATCATTATGAATAGAAGTAATTGGTAGGAACTTCTTTGGTCGCTCTGAAGGACCGTAGTCTTGTATGAAGTCGTTTCTTATTGGTACTCCGTTGGCTTGTACGTAGAATAAGTCCTTGTAAATGTTCCAGTAGTATCTAACTCTTACATAACCTTCAGGCACTTCCCATTGATTCCCTGCTATTCCATCGCTCTCTAGCCAGTCATCTCTTATAGCTGCTTTTTTAACGTTCTGATATAGAGGTGTGTCAAACTTCTCCATAAAAGCGTCCTTTAGAAAGAACTTATCCATATAACAAGCTGTGCCACCAAACATACCAGGCTGCATATCTCTTGAGACGCCGACATGGAAGAAGTCTGGAACCTCATCCCATATGTCATCATGCACAATCATTTTCTTTTCTACTACTTTACCCTTCTCATCTCTTACTTTGACGATCCTTGTTTGTAAGTTATAAGTTAAGTAACGAAACCCAACACCGAAGAGTATTTTGTCAAAGTTCTGGTGAAACCATAGGTTTAATGAATCTGATCTCAAGTTCCCATCCCCTGTTTCTGCGTTATCTTTAGCTGCGTTTATGAATTGCATCTTAGGTTCTGACTTTGAATTTCTAGCCTTATACTCAATAGTAGGTAAGTTGGCAGCTTCCATTGCCATTCTTGAGTAAGTTATTGCGTGAAGCTTAGGCACAAAGAACCTAGACCTTCCGATATCAGGTGGTCTGGTAAGAGCCATATATCCCTGTATAGCAGAGCGGGCTATTTGTCTTGCTGGGTTAGCGTACTTATCCATGTCCTCTACATCTCTATTCACTTGATCGTTTAGCTCTTTTTCTTCAGGGCTATCAAACTGAAAAGAATCTATTGGTTCCTTCTTAATTGCGAATTGATTTATTAGAGGCTGTGACACGTTGGTATTTTACTACGTTGCACGTTCTTGTTTGGCACGGAACTGTGCAATCTTTTTTACCAGCCTATTCCAATGGTTCTGGTAAGTTCTCTTGCTCATAGGCTCAAGAGGCCAACCGAGAAGTAGTCTACGCTTCTCCTCATCCTCAATCTTATATTTCTTAATTAGCACTACAATCTTCTTTTCTGTTTTAGAAAGTTGTGACCACTGCTCTGGAGTAAGATCATACATCATAGAATCCTTGTGGTTGTGGTGCTCTGTACTTTAGTCCTCTTGGCTTGGCTTCTTCAACATGATCCTCAAAACCCACAGCAAGATACCTAAAAGCATCACTCGCGTGGCTAGTCCAGTCATGTAATGGCTTGGCTCTGAATACTTTTCTATCTTCGTCATATTCTTTTCTGTATTGAGTTAGACATTCTATAAGGTGGTAACATCTTTCTTTATCAAACCAGCACCTGTCGAAGATTGACCGTGCGACTTTGATTCCTTCGAGGATTTCAGAGAGTTCCCCTGATCTTTTAAGCCTTGGGACTCGTCTTGCTTCAAACTCCATTCCCTGCGCCTTCGAATATTCTTCCGCAAGTTCCGCAGTTGAACGTCCCGTTTGGTAGGTTTTTGAGAAGAAGTCATGTGGTACGTAATGGACTCCATAATTGTACTTCTTCTTAGCCAGCATATCAATCGTAGTTGCTATGTCAGTCCCCCATTCTTCGTAGAAATCTATTATTCTAATCTCTTTGCCTAATGTCTGAAAGAATATAACAACGGTAGCATCTGAGTGTCCTATATCCCAAGCGGTATGAACTGGGATGTTTTTATCTATGTTCACTTTACCTATTCTGTTCTCTTCTCTTGCTTGTGAAATGTAATCAGCATAGAAAGCTCCAAAGATTGAGGCTGTGAAACTACATTCAAATTCCTGTTCGTATTGATCCACACCCATTGTTCCTTTAGCCAAGAGTAGCTCATCTCTTGAGATTATTCCTGTCTCACTTGCTTTGTAGAGAGCTGAATGCCATTTCTCTTCTTTCTCTGCATATTTGTATAAATCATAAAAAGAATTATGACCCTGTGGTGTGCCAATGAAAATAGCCCACCCCTTTCTATCTGTTAGAGCAGGACGTATAACCTCAGTCCAAGCTTTAGGAGACATTTGTGCGTACTCATCCAGTACTACCCCATCTAAATAAATTCCCCTAAGAGCGTCATAGTTATCTGCACCGTAAAGCATAATCTTAGAGTTATTAGTTGGTATGTTCACTCTAAGCTCTGACTCGTTGTAAGTAACTCCAGGTATTGGTTGTGTGTAGTGTTTTAGATAATCCCAAGCTACTAGCTTTGCTTGTCTGTAGAAAGGAGCCATGTAGGCATAGCGGGGGTTTGGCTCTGTTGATCTTAATGCTTCTGATATTAGTTGATTGATGCACATGACTGTTTTGCCAAAACGTCTGTGACATACTAATACAGAGAAACGCCTAAGATTCTTGTGAATCTCCAGCTGGTGTTTTCTGGGGGTGTATTCTAATTCAATCTGTGGCACTACTTCATGGTATCATATTTGCCATTGTCTTTGGCTATCTTTATTACTTTGCCTATGCCGTAGGATTTAATCATATTTCTAATCGCTTGTCTGATAGTGAATCCACCTGTGTAATTTTGTGCTTCTCCTGGACTAACTCTGTAGCGATGCCAAGGTTTATACGACCATCTCATCTTCCTGTGGTCTGCCGTGCCATCATAAGTCAGCCTAGGGAATCTATATGCCCAAGGTGTTCTTTTCAATTTGTACACTTGCCCAAACCCATTCCATTTCTCACCATAAGACACATGTAGGTTATACAACCTGCTTTCATCAAAGATGTCATAAATGAAATCATTCATCTTTAATCTTAGGAACCTTTGTAATAATAGAGATAGGTGCTCCGTCTTTGCCTGTGTGTTCTATTCCTTGTAAGGGCATACCATCCATGTAAGCCCATACTTTATCTCTTGCATGTCTGTCTCCTGCCTTAGCATCTTTGATTACTCTTCTCGCTATTGCTTTAGTTCCTTCTGCATCATCCTTTAAAAGAGTTTTAACAGCGTAGGTAATACTGAATTGATTCTCCATTCTTCCCTTAGGATTACCTGATTGACCTTTCTTCCATTGATTATCTATGAACGCCTTGTTTACCCCCTGCTTCTTGACATTCTTCTTTGGCATACAATAATTATAACATATTAAGAACGATTAAGAAACTTTCCTGCGGTTTTAGTGTTTACAATACTTAGATCAAATGTGTTCTTTACTCCTATAAAGTCTGCTATTTCTTGGAAGATTCTCTTATGTTCTCCCTGTTGACATTTGTTTAAATCAAATACATAAACATCTTCTCTGTCTTTTTGTTCGTTCATAATCCTAAAATAAGTCTTTATTGATTCTCTGCAATCTTCTTCTCCGTAAACACTGGCTTTTATGTTGGATTGTATTGTTTCTTCTAGGTCTCTCCAGCACATAATGAATTTACAGTTAAAGTGTTTTCTTATCCAGTCCATATAGAGAGTAATGGTAGGTTGTTTTTCTCCTATGATAATAGCGTTTGGTTTTCTTGTTTTGTTGTAGTCTATTAGGATCTTTACAAATGCTTGTTCGTGAAGTTTTCTTACTAAATCTAAATCTTCTCCATTGAACTTAAAGGGAGAGTATTTTTGTTCTCTTGTTTCTCCTGTTCCTGTTGCCCCCATTTCTGAGAATATTATTCTCCACATTCTTGTTATTCCTAATTCAAAAGGCATAGAAATTTCCTTGTGCTCATCTAGGATTTGTTGAACCAAAGTTGTTCCTGTTCTACTTGCTCCACAAATAAATAGAAATTCAGGCATTTCCTCCCGCTGGCACTTGACGTTCGTCATAGTAGGGTGTCTTACCTAGGAATAAAATAAACCTCTCTACTGCTTCTTCTAGTTTACCCTCTTTGTTGTAAATTATTAAGTCTGGTTCTTTAGGGGATTCGTAGGGGTAGTTTTCTCTCTCTGGTAAATCTCTCTTTAGATATATCCAGAAGGGTTGACATATACCGTCTATTTCATCTCTTACGCTTTCATAGGGGGCAATAACTGAAACTACTACTGGGTGTCCTTGTTTTGCCAGAAGTCCTGCTAATCTGGCTATTCTTAAGTTGTTTTCTCTTCTTCCTTCTGGGGATAAACCTAAGCCTCTACATATAGTTTCTCTGGCCTCGTCACCATCAATTACGATAATGTTAGGGAATTTCTTTTGTGCTGCAAAGGCCAAGCTGGATTTTCCACTATCTGACTGAGCAGTGATCCAAAAAATGTTACCCATTCCGTATATTGGTAGCTGATATGGCTTCTGTTTCCTTATCTAGTTTGATCTCTCTAATGTCGTATCCAACTTCTCTTCCGTAAATTATTTCTGTGATATCTGGAAGTTTAATGATTATCATTGTCCCCTCTTCCATTTCTTTCTTGAAGACCTTTCTGAAACCTAAGAGTCTTTCTGTGAAAGTGTAGGGGTTCTCTTCTTTACCGTCTGGTTCTCTAAGAGCTATGCAGACATTCTTTCCTTCTTTTAGGATTGTTCTTATTAGTTTTATATGTCCTGCGTGGGGTTTCTCTACTTGAAATCTTCCGACAAAGAGACTGTATTTCTTCATGTGATTTCAGTATAGCGCAAAACTGTTTATTTGAAATAGCAGAACGTGGCATCGGATCTGGGTAATAATCAATTATCTCTATAGCGTTACAGTAGGGGCAGACTTCTCCTATAAGCATGTGCTCATCCTACGCTTCTTCTATGGGGTTTGCTACCTCCAAGAACCTTACGGCAACGTATGGAGGTTATCTAAAAATAACAGAGGCAATTATATCACTCTTCTGTTTCTAAGTCTTTAATCTTCTGAATTATTGTTTCTTCCGTTGGTGCGTTTTTATCCCCGAACATAAAGAGAGACATATCTTTGAGAAGATTTATGAGTTGAGCTTTGTCCATAAAATAATGGGTAACTAATTAAGAACACTTCATAGCATCCCCTCGATATCCCATGCCGTATCCTAAATTCACACGCCTACACATTCCATAGCCTCTTATTCTTGAGGGAACGGGGGATAGAATAGCTCTGCTTTGTAAGACTGTTCTTTGCCTTCCTATATAGATACGGTTTAAGTTACGCATTAAGATTCTAAAATGTTTTTCCTGAGCTTCTGAATTAGGTTCTGCTGTGCTGGCAGGTACGAATAGAATTCCATTAGGAGCTACTTTAGAAATCATTGCTGCTTCTGCTGTACCTACTGAGATAAAAACCATGATGCCAACGCAGATAAGAAAGTACTTCATGTGAAAATGGGGAAAGTTAATAGAATTATACACTAAGACGGGAACGAAGGTCTTCTATTCTGTTATGCATTCTAGTTCTGTCATATTCGGCAAGTGGTAACAATTCTTCTTCTAGAAAATCCAACAGAGCTTTTCTCCATTCTTTTTCTTCTTTTTCAGCTATATCAAAATGCTCTATATCTCTTTTCACATCGTACGCCATTTCGTTCCAGATATTTTTTATTCTCGTGTCCACCTCTTCTTTCGTGTAGTAGTCTATCTCATCATCCCCTGATTTCTCTGCACGGATATTAGCCTGATAACCACATTCACTGCATGAAAATTGATCGAATATCACTCTATGTCTGTCTAGCTCATGTTCACACTCCTCTTTGTGTATACCGTATTTGCAACACTCACATGGCATTGTGATGTTTGGTAAATCTTTGAGATATTCTGGTTTAGCCTCCTCACACACCTTATCTTCCTGTGTAGCTTTGTTGTCTGGTTCATAAGGATGGCACGGTTTTTTACATTCAAAACATTCGTAATGCCATCCTTTCTCGTTGGAACCAATAGACACGCAAAACCCACCACTGTCACCGCAACAATCCGATATGGCTGCGCTTGAATCTGCTGTTGGCATCATTTCGTGTTTCTTCGGCAACCATTCCACTCCTTCCTTCTCACACACAGCTTTCAAAAACTCTGCTCTGGCTAACAATCTTTGCGACTCAGATGCAAGACAATAATCGTCACCTGCATAATCTGTTAAGTCGTACGAGTTTAACCATTCTAGATTCCAAGGCTTCTCCATTTGTGTTCTGCTGATTTGAAATGCCCCGCCCTTTGTCCCGTATGGATGAATTGATAGACAGTCCTCGCTGTATTGCCAATCTCTCCCCTCTCCATTCGCAAGCTCCTTCAACTTCTCTCTTTCAAAGTCTGCGTAAGAAACATATGGAGTCTTCCCATAAATGCTGTTAGCAACATTATGTACATAATCAGGAAACCACTCTATTTCGCCAGTAGTCGTATGTATAAATGGATTACAAATCATGATGTTTGAAAAAGAAATCAATTATAGAGTCTAGCATTGTAGAGTAAGGCTTCTTCTTTTTCCTAGCATAATTCTTTAGTTTTTCAGCTCTGTAGTACTCGATATTGAACTTTGTACGCCCTTTTGGATACTTTTTGGGAAATTCTACATCTCTTTTCACTATGTTAGCATCACCGTGTGTTTGCCAGCGTTTGTAGTGTGTTCCACAGTATCCTCTTGCTATGTGGTTTTCTTTACAGCCTTTTATAGAGCAGGTTTTGGGGGAATTATTGGTTGGCATGGGTTAAAAAAGTGAAGTGGAAAACTGACGTAGAAATTCTAATTGTTTATACTTCTCCATTTCTTCCTCAGAATATTTTTCTCTGTGATAACAGGTCGAACAAATTCTTTCCCCACAAAAAGGTAACTCGTAGTACATATGAATTCCAAGTCTACAAATCATTGGTAGTTCCTTTCTTTCTGCCGATCCTGTTGGTGCTTTGCTCATAGGGGTTAGGGTTTTGGGAAAATAGTTGTACCGTTCCATGGGCAATTCGGGCATTCTTCCTTATGTAACTTTTCCCATCCTTTCCTGTCTTTTGGAAGTTCGCCAAGAACAGGTTTTAATAGTTTTAACCGCAATTCTATTTCATTTTTAGGCTTATCTTTCTTAATGTAATTGATGCGATTTCTTATAGGCTCTGTAAGTTGTTCATACAGTTCTTCATGATGAACATGCCACCATATATCTAATCCATTTGCTCCACTGAGGTCTGCTCCACTGAGGTCTGCTCCACTGAGGTCTGCTCTCCAGAGGTTTGCTCTCCTGAGGTCTGCTCCACTGAGGTCTGCTCCACTGAGGTCTGCTCCACTGAGGTCTGCTCTCCTGAGGTCTGCTCTCCTGAGGTCTGCTCCACTGAGGTCTGCTCCACTGAGGTCTGCTCCACTGAGGTCTGCTCTCCGGAGGTTTGCTCTCCGGAGGTTTGCTCTCCTATTAGCCTCAAGGAATTCTTTCAAATCTTTTGCTTTCCCCTTAAGGATAACTTTATCTGTCCAACGATTCTTTATTGTAATGAGTTTCATAGGTGAATAGGTATAAAATAGGTATATAAAGGGTATAATTATACTTGTTTGCTCATAGGGGTTAAGAGGTAATAGTAGGAACTGAAAACACTGTTTTTTGTCCACATGAAGGACAGGTATATTCGTATCTTCCACCTTCGAGATACATATGTGTTGGTGGATTGTGCTCAGGGTTTAAGCAGGTGTCAGTTATTTCTTCTGGAAGTTTGCGAATTGGCATAGGGGTTAGGGGTTAGGGGAGAATTGCGAACGATTTTTGTAAATATTGATTGCTGTTATTGCTGATTCCTGATGCCAACACTTATCGCATAGAGGAGTTTCAGCAATGCTAAATTCAATCTCTTCCAGACAAGAATGACACTTGATCTTCGGCAGTAATAACTAAGTTACACTCATGCGCTGAACATAGCCATGTGCACGCTGTGGAAAACCTGTTGAAAACCAGTGGCACTTGTGGAAAACATGTGGATAACTCACAGGGTTTTCCACATGAGGAATGCACCAGTTTTCCACACCCTCTCCACATGTTTCCCACATTCATGTACACTTTCCCCCATGAAGAACTACGACGTTACCTTGAAGTACAGTGAGCGTGGTGGTCAGGCGCGTAGTCGCAAAATGAGCATTGTTGCCTCCAGCTTCCGGGCTGCAGTCCGCAAGGCTCTTAATCTGCTGAACAAGCAGAACCCACACCTCATTGTGCCGGAACTCACCATCCATGTAAGGGAGAAGGGCGAGATTTCGCCTGAAAAGCAGGTTGCGAACCTGTAATCTCGTATTGACATGAATGTCAGATGCGTGATATACTGTCCGTGACAGTTTATTCCCCACTACATTATGCAGTTCGGTAAATTAGTCCGGAAGAAGCGCATGGCTCTTCCAAGATCAAATCCATTATCTACTCAGGAAGGACTCGCCAAGGTTGTAGGAGTAAGTCGCCAGCATATCGGAGCGATCGAGACTGATCAGATACTCCCTAGCCTCAAGTTGATTAGAGCAATTGCCTCCAAGCGGGTACTGGATATCCCTTCAACAGACATAGACTTCTAATTCCCTTCCCCCCTTTATTATGGCCAAACTAGCCATAACTTTTATCTCCACTATTGCTTTCTGTTACCTTGGAATGTTGAGGGTTTTTTTATATCTTGTATATGTTGTTACGCTCCTGATTGTTCCGGCATCAACACGATCAACAAAATATTGCAGATCCGTTTTCATATTCCTTCCGTCCTCTCGGAGCTTCTTGTTCTCCTCCATAGCCATATCATAATATCCATTCAGTGCTTCAAGTTCTGTAAAGAATTTCTGGTTTTCTGCACTAAGATCAACATTTTTTCCATACATCGATGATGCACCTTTTGCATAAATATCCATAGCCATTCTTGCTTTCTCTTCTGTATCAAATCTTGCGATTATATAATCATCATGATGCAGTTCGTAAGGCGTACGTCTTTTATGCTTTCGCTTGTATACTTTTAACGTAACACAGCCAGAATATCCACATACCTCCTCAAGCTCTGTGTCTGTTAGGTTTGGCATAATATTTTGTGGAGGAAGGAGTAGAATTCTTCTGATTGGTGGTGGAAGTCTTTTGTGAGGTTGTAATAAAGAGCTGTACGGGTGTAATCCCTCTTATTTAATGGTATCTTTGGTTTGTCCATAAAGAGGATCATTCCAAGGGTAGCTTGATATGCGTATCTTTCTGGGTATGACTTATCCAAAGCAATCAAAACATCCTGCAAGCCCAGATCTCCACCTATGATTTTATCAATGGACTCAACATGCAGGAAAGCATGTCCACGATTTGTTTCAGATGTAGCTCTGACGCCTTGCACACTCATCATGTTCATTGGCTTGTCTATGAGGGTGTATTTTCTGCGTTCATAGATAACCCTACACCCAAACTTCAACTCCATACTCTCCGGCACAGCCTTCCTCACAGCTTCTAGTACTTCGGCCTTTAGTTTTTCGTTTGTGGACATGGTTAAAAAAGCAGAAATAAGAAACCTATAATTGGTAGTATTAGAATGAGACTTGTGATGATCTTACACAGCGTATCTTCCTTACGCCTTAGAACAGCACTGACGATAATCATGATCGCATGTGGGATGAACATGAAAAACACGAAGAAAAGAGCCGCTTTCGATTCTTTGTACTTTCCGTCTGCTTCCCTCTTTGGTTCCTCAATACGATCAGGGAATGATCCCCATATCCACCAAGGCGAGAGAATAGCTGCTTCTACTTCGTCACCTATCATCCGGAAGTGAGCACGGCTGTCTTGGAGGTTTGCTACGAACCAGCAGAGAGAATCCTCTCTGCTATAAGCACCATTCTCTGATCTGGTAAGTTCTGGAATCTCAATGTGTTCAAGATTAAACTCTCGTGCCATTTGATCAGCCGATTCTTTAATTACCTCAAAACCACTGGTGATAATATGCGTAGCTTTACCCTTACCCAAGAAGCTGATTGCCTCTTGCAGTGCGGATTGGCATGGCATCCTTTTCCTATTATCCATATTCGAGAATGTGGCTGTGGTGTCTGGCTTACAGTGACAGTAGCTAAATATGGACTGACCATCACACGTAGCGAGAGACTGTACACAACCGAGAGTTGTGCAACTCATGTAATTTCCTTTCGCCAGAAATCGAGCGAGATATAATAAAGTCGATCTCTCTTTGCGTTTCGCACTGCCCTCACCACTTGCATAAAAGGATTGCTTGTTAGGCTCGAATCCTTCCTCCTCCTCGGTGAAGAACTCAATACGCCGGAAGATTTTGAATAGTGGGTTCATGATTTCTGCTTGGAAAAATAATCGTGAAATGCTTTACATCTTGTACAATGCGTCTTTTCGATTCGTATATCCTGCTTATTACCGTTGTCAGACGTGAAAATGCAAAAGCGTGGATGCCAATGATGGCCGAAAATATAACAAATTAGTTTCATGGGGTTCATTTCTTTAGTAGGGAAAAAGCTACGGTAATTGCTTCTTGCCAATTATTTCCGTCACCTGAATTCCAAGCGTCTAGGATTCCATGCATTGCCCCTTCCCAGCTTTGAGGATTTTCTTCCCAACAAATAGCAGTTCCGCATCCATCACAATAATGTGGTTTTTCTTTCCATATAGCTTTACATCCTTGGGTATCTAAGAGGATTTCTAGAATAAAACCATGCTCAATAAATGCTTTAGCTCTCAGGCCAACAGGGTCGCCATCAGAAAATTTCTCAGTTAGTGCATTAAGAATGGGCATATCTGTAGCTTCTGCATATTTTCTGCACCCACCCTTCACCTGAGCTTGGATAATCTCCTTTAGCTTTTCTTCTAGCGAAAGCTCTTTTGCCTTTTCTGTTCTATTTGTCATACCCCCACCTTACTCTCCCTAGTACTAGAAGCAACTATCTTTGCCTTGCTTTTTTGCGGACTGCGGTTCTTCTTTTAATTCCTCTTACACGTCCTCTGGTGTTAGATTTGGCTCTTCTTCCTAATGCTTTCTTTCTTCTGATACGCTGGTGTTCAAGTTCAGCAGCATCCGCAGGAGTTCTACGGGTGATTTTCTTGGTTCTAGGCATAGTTAGGGGGGATAGAGATTAAATTATCTTGGAAAAAACGTTAGATGGGAAATTGCTTAAATAATCTGAGAGGTGAGCTTTAATATCTTCTTCAATTTCCTGCAACTGTTCGTCTGCATGGTTAGCGTCACTTCCGTTGATACCGACAGAGATAGTTATTTGACCGTCATACCCCCTGCGGGCACAGTTACATTTTAGATTGTGGAAGAATTTACGTATGCGGTGTTTTGGTTGTTTGTAATAGAGATTTGCAAGACATTCTGTAGCTGCATACATCATATCTCCATCACCCATTTCTTCTTCGTCTTTCCACTTCTTGCTTTGTATAAGCTCAAGAGTTGATTTCATTCTTCTGTAGTCTCGTTCTTTGTAAGTCATTTCGATAGGGGGGAATGGGTGGATTGTACCACGTCTTGAGTGAATATTACATTTCCAAAATCATCCACACTTATCTGATACGCCCCACGCTTAAAACCATTAGAGTCTAGAAATGCGATCATGGCCTTTTCTTCTTTAGACCCATATTCTATCCAGTCACCTTCCTCTATAGAATTTATTCTATCTATAGCCCTGAGGAATGAAGGATGCCTACTAGCCAGTGTTGTTCTGGAAAAGAGTTTTCTCACTGTAACTATTTTACCATAAAATCGTTATACTAGACATCATGCAAGGCATTTGCACAATCTGCGGCAACATCTGCGAAGAGGAAGTTATAGTCCCGAAAGGGGACTCTGTTGTGTCTATTTGCATAGATTGTATTCCTAACGCTGGGAATGTAGGATTGTCATATGCCTAAAAATCCAAACAAGCCTTTGAAAATTCGCAAAGCCAACAGAAAGGTAATTAAGAAAGAACGACAGCGACAAAGAAAACTAGGAGCTAAGCTAAGTTCTCTTAGAGGAATATTAGATAAAGTTTCAAGAGGACAAATGACCCCAGAAAATGCTTACCGTACGATCTCAGTCTCTCTGATAGAAGAACAACCTCCAGAAGTAGAAATATCAGAAAAGGAGAATATGATTATTATGTTTCTTAGGAAGATATTTCAAAAAACATAAGCGTTTATCACTGAGAGGAAAAGAGCACCTGAGAGGATCTGAAATATAAACAGCAAGGCTCCTGTTCGTTTGAATGGATATCAGAATGACATCTTTTGCAGAGTGACACCAAATCATCAAATACTCTTTCATTGCCCACGTTCTCATAAGTTAAATGATGAACGTGCAGATAGTTAGCCTCCCCAGAAATTCCACAGACGAAACATTTATTCTCATCAAATCTTATTCTTGAGCTTCTTTTGTGCCCCCAGTCCTTGCCTTGTAGATATGCTCTGTATTCCTGCTTGTTCATTCGGAATGTTGGGAAGATTCAAAATGCTCCACAGACTGATCTTCTGATTGTCTCTTATCTTTCTTCTCAAGTTGCATCCTTGTGTCCCTGCTTTGTATTTCAAGTGCCTTCTTAAACCAGTTACCAAGCCTCTGCGTAGTAATGGTTTTCAAGTCTTTGTCGAGAAGCCACGATATGCAATGTTGCAGTTCGACCTTCATTTTGATTTTTCCGAGGTAGCGGGCGACGAGAACATCCAAGCTCTTTAACTTCACTTTATTTTCGATAGGGTGATTAGAACATATTTCCTCTATTGAGTTATAGAGTGATTTTGTTTCCGATCTGGTGGCGTACGTATTCTTCTCATTCTTTACATTCTTTACATTCTTGTTTGTGCTCATCTGTTGCTCATCTGTTGCTCGTTTGTTGCTCATCTGTTGCTCGTTCACTTGGAACTTATCCCAGTTTTTTATGATTATCTTGCGGAATTTAGTCGTTGTTTGTTGCTCGATCATTTTCTCTTTCTCCAAAATATCTAAATGACGCTCTATTTTAGAGCGATGCAATCCAGTTTCCAGCGACAATTTTTCTCGCCCAGTAATAATTTCGCCTTTTTTGCAAGTAATTTTTTGTCTGCCCATGTAAAACTCTTTAGTCTCGTGGTTCGCCATTAATAAAAGCTGAACCCAAAATCCTAGCCTCTCTGAGCTTCCATAACAAAAAGCATTACCTTGTATCTGCCTGTGAATTTTCACCCAGCCCTCATTCATGGTCTATCAAGAAGGAAACTCCACAATGGACACAAAGAGCTATCGTTTTTCCGTTTGGACATTCGCATCTCGTATCTACAGGCGAAAGCCTAGGTAGATGAATACAAGTTTCGGGGTTCGCGTTTACTTGGTTCTTTTTAGGAACAAGATTTGTCATAACACATTAGGTTAGAAACCCTGAGAGCCACGCACCAAAAAGGTTGCTCACCCACAGGTACGCAGCTCTCAAGATTTCCGAAGTAAATGTGTTCGTGAGTGAGCATGTGAAATATACTACTCTTTTTTATGACAAATGCAAGAGGGCTTTGTTTTTGTGGTAAGATGTTGGTATGAGAGAGCTAAAATTTAGAGCTTGGGCTAAGAAAGAAAAGAAGATGATATATGATCTAGGAACTCCAACTATGATAGACGGAATATTGTATTTTCATACTGATTATACCCCAATGCAATGCACAGGCCTCAAAGACAAAAACGGGAAGGAGATATTTGAGGGGGATGTTTGTGTATGGAGAAACAATAAATTTTATGTGGAATGGAATGGGGATTTATGGGGAGGTTGGGTAGGAGCAAAAAATCATGCTGACCAAGTTCCTTTTGGATGCAACCAAAATGGAGGATTGCCACATGAAGAAATGGAAATCACAGGCAATGTTTACGAAAACCCAGAATTGCTTGATCTCCCCTAATTGCAAGATCATGTATAATAAATACTATGAGTGTTCACTGTTGCAACCGTTACTATGAGATAGATGAGGAATTCTGTAGGCTTATAAAAGACACTGGAGAATATAATGGCGATTGGTCAGACTTGGACTCGTTTGAATTCTTAATGGATGAAGTTAAAGATAAAGAGCTTCTCAAGAAACTAGAGGGTGCTCGTAGGACAGGAAATGTTTGCCCTCATTGTTGGGGAAAGCTCTAGTACTTCTCTCATTCCCTGAAAAGAGATACATCTCTTTTAGGACTCATGCCTGTAGCGTGAGTCTTTTTCTAAGGAACATTAGAAAGCCTATAATCTCTTAATACTTCTAAACCTTGAATAGAAATCTTACATTTATTTCTCAACAGATAGATCAACGCGCTTCCACCATTTTGAGCTTCCCAGATATTACGTAAGGCTTCTGTTTGATTCTCGCTTTCAAGCCAATGTTCAGCCCACTCTCTTATGTCATGTTTAACCTTCTCTATCTTTTCCTGTGTATCTAGTTGTACTTGAGCAACTAATCTGTGATGTATGCTTTCAATATCTTCTTCTAGTGATCCACTTTCAGTTGCCATACTCTCTATTTCATAGGATGAATACTCTTGCATAGTGGCTAAATTCTACCATATATGCTACAATCCAGCCATCGACGCATTGCAAAAAGTAATGGATGAAAAAGAAGAACTAGAGCGTGATGACTTACGCAGACAGGCAGTGGAACGTTTAATAGTTTGTGGAGATCCTATAGATAATAACTCACAAGAATACGAAGACATGCTTGAGCTAATATGTTCTTTCGGTGTAGAGGAAACTAGAAACTCTCTCACTCTTCTTCTAAGCCGAAATTCTTATTCAATGGGATAGTTTCTGCTTTATCAGAAATGTCCATGATACGTTTCCTACCGTAGCAGATATCACACTGAATTCCTTCCAAGATTCCCTTGCCGTCACATGCTGGGCAAATAACTAGCATGGAGGATATAGTCTCTCTTTTTATAGTTGCTTGTCAATGGTATAGTGGGGGTATGGAAGATATTGAGCACGATTGCGAAGGCGAATTAACACAACATGAAGTGCTTTTTGTACAATTCCACTGTGATAAATGTGGATATGAAGCCTTTATTCGGGCAGAGAGAGATAAGGAAAACTAGCCCTTAAAAAACCAAAGGGTAGTTAGACAGCCCACCCACTATTTGCGCCCCTTAGGCGAGCATTTTAGGGCATTTTACAGGTACTCCTCACGAAGACTCCACTGCTTCACCTTAGCCTTACTCCCATCCTTATTCCTTTTAACTTTCTTACTCCAGCTATGGATTACTACTGCTCCCCCTGCTCTTTTGAACTTTTCTACATTCTCTAGCTTGTGAAGTTTACTTCTTCTCGCAGCGTGGTTATCTCCAGAGGTTGCTTGTATAGCTAGGATTCTTTCGTCTACTTTTATGGCAACAATATCTATAAAATTAAATAAGTCGTGGCGTGTTTTAGAGTAATGATTAAACCTCTCTACTACTTCGGCTGTGTAGCCTTTATCTCTTAGATATTTTAAGGATCGGGCTGTAGGACTCATAGATTAACGAAGCGGTAGCCAAACTCAACAACTTCTTCACACATATAATCCTGAGCTTTTTTAACAGCTTCTTCTACAGTTTCCGCTACGAATACAGAACGACCACAAGTTGATCCTACTTCTATACACTCATCGTAAGCTCTAAACTTGCCATCTTCTTCTTTGAAGATTCTTAAAGTGTTATTTGCAGACATCACAATCTAGGGAAAGTTATAAATCCTTACTCATCTCTTGTCAGGGAGTAAACGCATAGCCTCTCTTACTGCTTCTGAGTAGCTGTCATAGCCTTTTTCTTTGGCTTCTTTCATATCTGACCTTTTCCATTTCTTTGTTGGATATGCGACTTTGGCGAAGATCTTTGAAGGCATGGGGCTATTTAAGCACGGGTTACCCCATAGGTCAACACTTTCTCCTTGCTTAGGGGTTACCCCCATGTTATACTGTCCGCAGACACAGTGTTTCTTTTGTATGTCCTCTTTCCCACCTTTCTATGCCAGACGGATCTAAAACAATATCGGATTTAGTTAGAGAAGCTGGTTATGAAGTTGGCGTTTATGGTGCTGGGGATTATAGAAGAGAAGACGATCAGGCTTATTATATAAAAGAAATCCTAAAAGAAGATAATGGACTGGCAATTATACTAGATAGGATTATTTCTAAATTAAATGACTGAAACATTCCCCACCTTTCTATGAATATATGCTCTAAACATAAACTATATCGCTGCTCTTGCTGTAGAAAAGATTTTATCAAACGTATGCTTAACAGAATGGGTTCGGCAGAGGGGACAAGAAAAGAATTGCTTGAGAGAGACGATCATGGTGATTGTAAGTTAAGCCCTGACTCTTCCTGCCCTCATTTTTCCCATCAACAGATATGAAACACCTTAGCTATGCAACTTTAATATGTGGCATGGTATCTATCCTCTTTGTAGGAATTGCTATAGGCGATTTTTATTCTTCGTCGTTTTATCAAACGATCCTTGCAGAAGAAACTGTTGAGTGGGGGGAGGTTTCAGATGCCTGTATAGAAACACTAGAACTTTGTGCCGATCATTTAACCAATTGTGAACATGAGCAATAAAACATCAGATATGGCGGAAGAACTTGTAAATGAAGTTTTGGATCAGCCAGATTCCGAGGGCTGGAAATGGACAGAGCCAATTTTAGCGATTGTAAATAAGTACAACAAAATGGAAGAGGCTCTGGAGTTTATAGCAGGTTTAGATTATTCCCCACATATTACACACTTTGCACAATTAAAAGCAAAAGAAACTTTATCGTATGACCCCCTAAAAGATGTTTAGACAACGCTGCACAGGCTGCAACGGGAAACTTTACGTAGAAGAGAGCGAGAAGATAGGTACCTGCGAAACTTGTAGAGGTGTGTCAGTCAAAATGGTTTTCTCTGAAAGTGTTTATAATCCTCCTAACCCAGAAGATGTTTATGAAATTTAAATACTTACTACTGGCTCTGCTGCTTACCTCTTGTCATAGTCATACTAAAGAGGATAATTATATAAATTATGAATATTTCCAAAATTGTGTGAATGAGAATCAAAGACTTGCAGATATAGAATGGAGAGAATGTAAGGAGAATGGAGGAGCTTGTGGAACAGGCATGACAATAATACGACAATGTGATTCAAGAGAATGTAAAACTTTTTTCCCAAATGATTAAATACCTACTAATACTGGCGATACTTACTTCCTGTAGTCAGGAGCAAAAAATACCTACAAGTTGGGAACATATGGATGCAAAAGCAACCTCAAGTGCCTGCTTTGATAGATGTCTAGGTTTTGCCTATGAAAATGATGGAAATACAAAAATCTTTGATTCTTGTTATTGTCATGTAATTTGCCACTTTGATAACACAATGTTTAATTACCCACGGCATGTTTGTGGAGAAAAGGCTATAGAACAGATAGATGAATGTGTACCTCCTGAATGGGATGAAAGCAGATATGGAATTGATTACCAAGTTTTTCACGATCATTTATTCGAGATTGATTGTTCTAATAAACGATATGAATAGATCACCCTTCCTCCTTCTGGCTTTAATTTTCTTGGTTTCCTGTGGTCAGGAGCCTGTTACAAAGTGGACAATAAAGGAGGATACTAGCGCAGTCATAACTGGAAGTGGTTGTTCCCTTCCAATGGGAGTGAGAACGACAGGTGAGAATTGTGCATTTAAATATTTGAATTACAAAATAAGTTATCACGGAGAACATTTCTACACGGATGAATTTGAATCATATTTAGATTGCTTAGAGTTTGTTGATTACAGACAAGGCGAAATTAAAGTTTGTGGAGATTTTCTTCTTAAAAAGCAATGAATAGATCACCCTTTTCAAACTACATCTGTGAGCATATATGGGAACTCACCCAAGCCTATCTAGAGGAGAGGGATCTTAAAGAAGATTTTAGACGCTTTGCTCTTTCAAAATACCGAGAATTAGCCACCCTACAGTAAAGAAAGAGGGGTGTTTAGCTCTTGACTCTCTAGTACCACTAATGGTATACTGGTAGACATACACATAACCCCCAACGGACTCAGTAGGGCTAGTCACCCAGCACAATTACTTTTCCCCTTTCATTATGAAACTAGCTATAGCCTTTATCTCTACCCTTGTGTTCTACCAATTAGGAACACAGTACCACACTCTAGTAAAGGACTGTAAGAACCTAGTAGGTGATGTAAGCCTCGTAGAGTGTGTACAACAGCTTAAATACTTCCAACCTGGAAAATGAAAAAACCACCTTACCTATGGCACGTTACTACCAATTACCCGTCAGGAAAACTTTCTCAGGAATTTATCTTTGAGACCGAAAAAGAAGCTATGAAGTTCTTACGTGAATTCTCTGAAGATGGCTGGAGTGTAACAATACGCTCAATACGGTTCAGATAATTCCCTAATTTTATATAAACTTTCCCCTATTACCTATGAAAAACTTAATTAGACAAATCTCACTCGTAGTCTTTGTAATCTTTGTACTTGCTCTATTGTATATGCACTTTAGCTCCCTTGGGGTTTCCAATGCTAGTTCTTCTGATCGTATTATGGAACTTAAAGGTCGTATAGAGGGACGTTCTACAGAGTATCAATCAGAAGGTGACTATGCAGCTCGTGGCAGGATTGCATCAGAGAAAATGAAACAACTTCACTACGCTAATGACTTAGACCGTCAGGAGCTTAAAATGTTGGAAGGAAATTTTCCAGCGGGGAAGTAGCTTACTGCCCTAATCTATTTCCCGAAATACAAGAGCTATGTCAAAAAATCATACCAGAAGATTCCCAATGTCCGTGTCTAATATCCGCTATTGTGAGATTCGATTCCTCGTGCATGAACATACCGACATCCATAGCAGTCCGTTTCAACAATCCAACAAACGTTCGATGTCTACACGAGAACTACTCTCCCGTTCACTCCCAGTGTTCCAAGGGATACTGGGGATATTACGCGAAGTTCGACACAGTTACAGATGGACTTGTGGCAGCTATTGACTTGTATGCGAGAATGTACCGTTCTTTACTACCTGAACAATTCGCATGGAAGTGGGCAAGAACTCGTAACCCTGATTATATAAATGCTATTGATTCCTGCTATCAATAAAAATACCCCGTTGCATCTTGCGATGTGGCGGGGTAAAATTGTCATTGTTGAGATGACGAACAGGACAATACAACAAAGGCAATGCTCTGTCGAAGGCTGTGACAATCCACTTAGGTACAAAGCTAGAAAATTATGTGGCAAACATTATAAAAGATGGAACAAACATGGTGATCCACTAATGATTAAAGATCAAAAAATATATAAGGCAGAAGAACATGTTAATTGGAAGGGTGGTGATGCAACATATGAAGCAATCCATCAGTGGGTAGGATTAAATTATGGCAAGCCGAAATTATGTGAACACTGCAAAACAACTTATGCTCTCGTATTTGACTGGGCGAATATAAGTGGAACTCATAAGCGGATAAGAAGTGACTGGATTCGCCTGTGTAGGAAGTGCCACATGAAGATGGATGGGAGAAAGAACAGCGTCCCTCCAAATCGTAAAGATGCCACATCCAAATACAAGGGAGTAAGCAGAAATGGTAAGAATTGGTCTGCTAGGTCTGCACATGATGGGAAAATAGTTAATATCGGAACTTTCCCAACTCAGGAGAAAGCGGCTAATGCATATGATGAATACGAACAAAAGCACTTCGGAGACAACGCATATCTTAATTTTAGACAATGCTTTCTCTAGATTGCAATATCAGATACCTTTACATGCTATCACATACCCCTATACTAGAATCATGAGAAAAGTAATCCAAGCCTACATCTCCGAAGAAGAATTCAAGATGATAAAAGAATATATGGAGGGATTCGAGATAGCACCCTCAACTTCTAACCTAATAGCAAAAGCTGTTCTAGAATATATGATTAACCATCCTCACTCATGAAGTTCCACGCACAAAACATCACAATACAGGCTAAAATTTTTGTCTCAGAAGCAGAGATAGGAGAAGAACTAACAAATGGAGGAGCCTCAGAACAAGAAGTATTTGAAACTCTAGCAAGAGAGAAGATAGAAGAGCTTATTCCTAATGATGATGTAATGAAGATATATGAAATTGAATTCCTTTCCCCCTCTAAATCATGTCAGACGTAGTTATACCAGCTTCCGATAAAATAGACGGCACAATAACCGATAGCGGGATACAGGCACAAGTGGTTATTTCAATCCGCAGGAAGCATCCTTGGTCACTTACGGAAACAAAGGAAATGGCAACTTACAATATTGTAACTAAAGAAGTTATCAAGACTTACACAGTGCCTTCTTTTACGCCTTTTGCTCCTGTGCCTTTTGTGTTCGCGCCATTGTTCATACTGTTGATATTTTGTTTAGGGATGCTACTTAACTGCGTTGTAAATCCTTACGCTAATATGTGTTAATTCTTTCCCCCCTCTAAAGTGTTTCTCAAAAAAGAAGACCTAATCAACGGCAGCCTAAACTTTAAGTATCATGGTCATGTCGGTCCTGTCGAAAAGAAGAAAAAAGATGGAGGCTCATGGTCTGCTTACACGTTCGACTTAGAAATAGACGGTAAGAGGTATCAATATGACATACGATCACAAAGCGCAGAATACGGTGGTGGAGAAGCAATAGTAGAAGCTCAGAGATTTGACACAGTTCAAGCCTTTATGAACGGCGAGTGGATAAATTGGAAGATGATCCCTAGAGAATCAGAACCTTCCGACGTTAGAAGCCACGCATCAGAAAACAAAGCAGAGATAAAGAGTGAGAAGGCTTTTACTAACGGACAAGATCGTAAAGGAGATGAAATAGCCCTACTAGCCCTTACTAAAAGCTGGATAGAGAGTGGGAAGTGTGAGGATTCAGAGGGGGCTGGGATTACGGCATTAAGATCGTTTAGGATTTATAAGGAGGATTTAGAAACTATTTCCCAAGAAATGGAATGACCCAGCAAGATAATATCTTCGGCGAATCTAAAATGTCTGAATCCCCAACAGTCGTAGCTAATCGCTTTTTCGCAGACTGGGAAGCTCAGCTCCAAGCAGTTCACTACAGCGAGAGTAACTTATTATCATGGTTCGCTAAATGGTTTGTAGCTAAATATGGTGTAAGTGAGGAGAGTGTTGAGTGGTTACTTCAATCTCGTATTCGTAAGACCCTACAAGATAAGGCTGCTGAATTTAGAAAGTTGTCTGGTAAATAATTTATTCCCCCTTTTTTATTATGATTAAGTTAGGAGATCAAGCTAAGGATAAAATATCTGGCTTCAAAGGTACTGTGGTCTGTATCACAGAATGGATACATGGTTGTAGAAGAATTGGCATACAACCCAATAAATTAAATTCAGATGGTGAGCCAATAAATGTAAAAGAATTTGATGAGCCACAAACAGAACTCATCACTAAGGGTAAGCCTAAAAAGAAGAGTAGTAGCGGTGGACCACGACCAAAGCTTCAAGGAAAAATGTCTCCATCTTTAGATCGTGTTTGCCGAGAGGAGAAGAGATGAGCGACAACAAAACATCTATAAAGGCATTCTATGCTGTTTGGGAAACAATGACAGATGAAGAAAAAGAATCCTTTGTTGCAGAATTATTTATTCCTTATACGAGAGGTGTTGATCCTACAAAATTATCAGATTCTCCTAAGCCATGTAATCATAGGTGGCACAAAGAGAAATCTGGATTCATGGGTATAGGAGGAGCAAACTTCAAGTGTCTAAAATGTGGAATGACAACTACAACTAATAATTCTTTAGATCAATGCCCCTAATTGTGAATATGAGTAATAAACAAACCATAATCACCTGCAAAACCTGTGGTCAGATAAATGAAATGCAGGAAGACTGCACGGAAAGGAAAATTGTAACCTGCATGTGCGGATATACTCATGTTCTTGAAATGGAATCTTTTGATTATTATTTCACCGAAACTCCTTTTCTGTGGTTTAAGCCTAAGTATCAAAAAGGAACCTATGCAGGAATAATATCTCAGATTATAACTATGGAAAATCCATACAATGAACAAGTAAAATATCTAATTTCTTTAGCCCTAAAGCATGACAATCTCTGAGTTCGTCACCGCTAAACTTAAAGAGTCAGAAGCTCTAAGAGCAGATGTAGCAAGAGTCATGTCCTTCACAAGTCCAGATGATGTCATGGATTCCTGGATAACGAGAGATGAATTCCGTACAGACCTACAGAAGCTCAATAACAAAATAGCAGATGATATAGATGAACTTGAGTCATTGAAAAGAAAAGTAGGAGAGGTTAAGAGAGAACAAGGCACAGATATTAAACAGCTTGAAAATTACAAATATTCTTTATTATATGACCGCAAGAGAGGTAATGTTTAAATCTCCCTTCATATCATGCTAGTACTCAAAGTTATATTCTGGATATTTGTTTTCAATACAGTCTGCAGATTTATTCTTTGTTTGACAGATCACCCGCGAGAGAGAAAACCTGCCACAATCGAGACTGATTTTATGAATTTTCTACTTGATATCGGATTTACTATTTGGGTGGGGTTAGTGCTTTTTGCTTAAAAATGCCTAACTCCGCCTCCTTCGACAGGGAAGAGATACACTTTATCTTTGGGCTTTACCCACAGTGTATGTGGACTGACTGTAGAGACAGAGCTATAGAACCTCATCACATTTGCAAAAGAAGACCGCCTAAAGGATTAGATAGGTCTATTATGTCTTCCCCTTACAATTGTAGTCCTCTCTGTAGAAAACATCATATGTCAGGACTAAAACATCGCCCTAACTTTCAGCGCATCTTACTTCACAAAGCTAGAGAAGAGGTACGAAAAGCAATGAAAAAAGGTTATAATACGGACGGAGATGATGTTTTATTCTTAACCCACTTTGGATGCGAACAATGAGCTTTTTCTTTGGCCTAGTGACTCCTCTCGCTATCCTTATTCCTTCGTTGTTTTTTGGATAACCAATTTATGAGGTTTGTCATTCTCTTGTGTATAACTGTGGTAGTTCTCTGGATTGTAAACTACAGCTATATTGATGCAATCTTAGCAGGGATAATATGATATAATAAACTTATGAAATACCTTCTGTTTATTATTCCATTCTTCCTAGCTTACTACGTTAATAGTGTGAATTATTGTGAACGTTATGATCGTGGTGGAATAGTTAAATATGTTAATGATGAAAAAAGAGAAGAAAGGCAAGCCATATATAATCGTAGGTTAAGAGATTACGCACTACGCACAAATCTATGTACAAATAGAAATTATAGACGTGTGTTTAATTTTGAGCCTGTTGTTCCTGTTTTTGAAGATGGTGGATTTGGGATGGGGGGAATATAGGATTTGATTTTTCCGTGGAAATGATATTTAATTCTTTGGAATGGAAGTCCGAAAAACAATTATCGCTTATCTCAAGAAACGGCAAGTCTGTGGAGATCAAGTAATCATTATCCCTGATGAGAAGGATAAAGTGTTAAAAGGGGGAATAGTTACGGCTGATGAAAATAAACAAGAGACAAGGCAACAGAAGGGCGAAATTATAGCCATGGGACCTGGGCGTATGCCTGAGAGTGGAGACAGGCAGCCTATGGAGTTTAAAGTAGGAGATACGGTCTTATTTAAGAAATATGCAGGAGATGATATGTATTTTGACCAAGAGCTAGAAATTCATCCTGCACATGAAGAACCGCGAGAAGGGCTGATACCCGTAAAAATACTCAGACAGGACTCTATTTTATTTTCTCTTTAGCTATGAAAGATTTCGTCTTTGATAAAAAATGCAAACAGAAGACTTTAGATGGGATAAATTTAATGTATGACGCTGTTACTCGTACATTAGGTCCACATGGTCAGAACGTCTTAATAGATCGTGTTGGACAGGTAATTGATCTAACCAAAGACGGCGTAACGGTAGCAGAAGAAGTAAGCTCACAAGATCCTTTTGAGGAGATGGGTTGTAAGTTAGCCAAAGAACCCAGTCAAAAGACCAACGATGAAGCGGGAGATGGGACGACTTCCGTCATTGTTCTAATGAGAGATATTTGTAAAAATAGTATGGATCTTCCGTCAGGAGCTAGTGTTATAGGGGTTAAAAATGGTATGAAAAAGGCTGTAGAAGCTTGTGTTGAGAAGATTAAAGAGATTTCTGTGGCAGTGACAAAAGAAGAGGATTTTAGGAAAGTTGCTACAATTTCCTGTCAGGATGATAAAATGGCTCAGATCATTACTAAGGCTTTTATGAAAGCAGGGAAGAATGGTTCTGTAGATATTGAGAGAGCAGACAAACCAGGCATTGAGACAGAAAAAACTAATGGTATTTCTTTTGATAATGGATGGCTTACGGCTACTTGTATAAACGATAGAAGGGGTGCTGCAACTCTTATGGATGTTCCTGTCTTAGTAACTGATAAAGAAATAAGAAGTCAAAGTGTCTTGATACCTTACATGCAACTTCTGGCAGAGAAAGGAGAAAAGAAACTTGTAGTTGTTGCAGATAATATTGAGGGAGATGGGTTAGGGATAATTAACGCTAATAATCGTCAGGGTTCCTTTCATATTATCCCAATCAAAGCTCCCTCCTACGGCCACAACAGAATAGGAATAATGAAAGATATAGCCGAGGCTACTAATGGTTGTTTTATATCAGCAGAAGAAGGAAAGCGTATTGAACAAGCCTCCTTAGACTACTTAGGCAAAGCTAAAAAGATAGTCGTGACCAAAGATAAGACAATAATAATTGCAGACGACTCAGTAGAAACAAGAAAAAGAATCTCTGACCGTGTAGACCAACTAGAATCCATAATGGATGAAAAGACTAGGGGTACTATGGAAGAGGAGAACATTAAGAAGAGAATAGCAACATTGACAGATGGCATAACCACAATAAAAGTAGAAGGTCACACCCAACAGGAATACAGAGAGTTAAGATTCAGGGCTGAGGATGCCGTTAGAACTCTACAGGCTACCAGAGAGGAAGGAGCTGTGGATGGGTGTGGTGTTGCTTACCTAAAGTGCATAGAAGCCATACCAGAGCTAGAAGGGGATGAGAAATTAGGAGCTGATCTGGTCAAAAATGCTCTCTATGCTGTCCCTCTTCGGATAATGGAAGTAGCAGAGATATCAGAGAAAGAGATTCTAGTATCTAAAATGAAAGAGATGGGTTATGGATATGATTTTAAGACTGGCAAGTTGACAGATATGATGAAATTAGGTGTTTGGGATTCCGCTAAGTCTGTGCGTTGCTGTTTAGAGTATGGGAGTTCTGCTGCTGCCTCTTTTATGACTTTAGGAGTTTCTGTGGCCTATTTAAAAGAACCAGAAGAACTGTTGCAGAGTTTGGGAAAATATCTTAAATAACCTACTGAATATCAATCTCTTCTATAGCTTCTTTCGCAGCATCTAAAGCTTTGCGGGTTTCACTTCTTTTCACAGTTCTGCGTACAAACTCTTTTACCTGAAATATAGCAAACTGTCCTTGGCTCTGAGGATTTGGAATGTAAGCACCTGTTGAACTTGGTATTGTCTCCTGATACTTATAAACGTCTACAAAGGAATCTACAGCTCTTTGTTTCCCTGCTTCGGGGATTGTTACACAGATATTAAAATCAGCACCAACAACTAAAGGGGCTGCTAGAACAACACCGAGAAGACCTAAACCTACGAGACTATTTCTAATAGACTTTTTCATTTTGAGGAGGGGAAGATTTCAAAGAGCCGATAAATGAATTTACACCTTGTATGATGTTTTGATCTGCTTGTTCTAGCTTATCCATACGGTTGTCTATGAGGAAATAAAAAGACATCAGGAGTATTACCTGAAGGAGTAAGCCGATGATGATTGAAAGTTTTGTCATATTGAGATTATAGCCTAACTTGCACTATAGCTAAATTATATCAACAAGATACCTTCTAACATCAGCAAGTGTTTCTCTCCTGAGAATGAAGAAGCTGTTGTTGTCTTGTGATGGCGGGAATTCAACAACCTGAACCGCTTCAACAACAAGGAAATCATTAAAGAACTGATTATCCATATCATCACCGGCATTCCTTAATGCTCCAATACCAATACCACCACGCCCTGCACCAGTTATGTCACTATCAGAAGCACTGGCTACGGATACACCATTCCTATATACAGTGATGTCAGATCCATTACATTCAAATTGATAAGGCATATGATTCTGCCCCGCGCCAAATGTTGACCCAAGAGCCGTCCATGAACCGCTTACCCTTTTGTATATTTGTGCAGCATTAGTATCCCCATCAAGTTCTACAGCATATAAATCTGGAGTCGCACCAGATTGGACTCTGCAAAAGATATATGAAACATCATCCCCATTGTCAGGTCTTGCATTCACCAAGACCGAGTAATCCGCACCCGATGTTGCTGTATCCACTTTGTAATGAGATCCATCAGACAAGCCACCGTCACCAGTTTCCGCATAATCTGTGGCCTCTTTAGCTTCTATAGTGGCTGCCCCACCTACATTCTCAAATTCCGTCCACCCAGCACCAGTATCCATTGCATGAATACTAAGCTCTGTATCACCTACTGCTTCGGTGAATCTATCTTTAACAATTATCGTTTGCGTGGATAGATCCCAATACGCAACTTTAACTAAAAAATAATCTATAGACATTGTACCTGCAATAGAATTATTCTCTATTCTTACTCTGAAATTATCCGTAGAAAATTCATCAACTGCCCAACTCCTACCCCAATCGTCAGTTATTCCTGATGATGCATCAATGTGATAACTAATTACTTCTTCGGTAAGACCAAAATTATTCCCCACATTATCTCTTTGTTCTGTCCAGCTTGTGCCACCATCCCATGAGAGATCAATCAATAATTGGCCTACTCCTAAACTATGCTTCGCAACCACCACCAAAGAAATACCGATAACTTCTATTGATGATTCTGTAATGTTAAAAGTAAATCCATAATAATCTTGCTGATGCCCCTGTGTCGCAGATGTGGCATACACATCGTCATTAGTACATGCCTCTATAGGAGTCGACCAATCATTGTATGTCTCTCCAGTATTAATGCAGACCTCATTGTCTCCAAGCACCCTTAGTGATGCACTCAGACATGGTTGAGATATCAGCAAAGCCAGTAATATAATTAATCTCTTCATTTTCTGCGGTAGTAATCAAGATCAGGAATTTGTAACTTAGTCCATTCCGTCTCTTCAAAGTGCCTATCCATCTGGTGATAAATCTTTTTAGTTATTCCATTCCTACATAAGAATTCATCCCTCTCTTCATTTAATGCTTCAATCGAACCACAAGTAACTGTGAACTTTTTATTCTGTCTCCACTCACACTCAATCGTGTTCTCATCAATAACATTTAGAATGTTACAAGGTATCTCTTTTGGTTCAGACAGTAGAGCTGTTGTCAGAGCTGTCCCAACTAACACTGCAATAGTAACGCCTGTGGCTATAGTAACTCTCTTCATGGATGTCTATTAAGAAGTAACATAATTGTGATACCTGTTCCGTGACCTGTGGCATCTGTTCCTACTTGATCTATGTCTAAGGACAGGACATCTCCAGGATCTAAGTCTGTATCTGAGAATGAATGATTATTGTCTTCTCTGACTGCTCCTGCATCTATCTCTGGCCTTGTGGTGAATACAGAAGTACCATCTTCGTTTATGTCTACGATTAGGGATTGTCCGAATGGGGCAGCGCGAGCAGTCATTGTGACATCAATTAATGTTCCTCCAAAT
>SDBT01000958.1_pt1 | contig 48654 bp, 60 predicted proteins | sample 2277101 | NCBI WGS metagenome assembly SDBT01 (sample SAMN10404973, study PRJNA504765) | marine sediment metagenome | isolation source: marine sediment core GS10_PC15, 103 cmbsf | place: Arctic Ocean: Southern Knipovich Ridge | collected 2010 | reverse complement strand
AACCAAGGCGTCTCGACGATCAACAGGGCGACTGACGCCGGCGGCAAACGCCTGGAGACGAACCTGGCCGGCCGTGGGTTCGGTCGCTCCGGGCTGGTCGCCAAGGGCAAGACGGAGCTGGAAACCAATCGCGTCAATGCCATTGGGACACTTGACCAGAACCTGCTCACGGAGATCGAGCGCATCAAACGCGAAGAGAAGCAGCAACGCTTCTCGAACGCCCTACAGTTGGTGCCACAGAACTTCGGCTCGACTGCAAGCCAGACGGGGTCGTCAGGGCAGGGATTCGATCCGTTTGACTTCCTCCAACCGTTCCTAGAGACCAACTCTTTCAACCGCGGCGGTGGTGGCGGCGGATCAAGTAGCGTGGATACCTCGGACTTCTTCGGGCAGTTGCAGGGCCAGCAGGGTCAGGTGGCCTAGATGCCAGGCCTCAAGGAAACCCTACTGGAATCGTTGCGCCAAGCGGCTCTCTTCACCGAGCCCAGGGAGCACCGCTTCCGCCGCAAAGCCCAAGAGCAAAGGCGCCGTGAAGGCGATGCCCGCATCGAGCAGGGCAATCGACGGCTGTCGTTGTCGGAGGCCGACTCTGAGAACCAACGCGCATCCCGGGCCCGCCTGAACCGTAACGACGACCTGCGCACCCGACTGGAGCTGAACACTCGCGGCATCGCCCTGGATGAAGAGCAAAGCGGCGCGCGCTCGCGTGGTGAGCAGTTTGGGGTCGATGTCGGCGGCGGCTTGAATGTCGGGTCCGGCGGTGGCTCGGTTGTCGATTTCCAGGACGATGAGTTCTTCGTGCCTGGTGGCGAGGCGTCCCACATGATCGGCTTGCGCCGTCGCCTCGACGAAGCCGAAGGGCTGGAGAAACTGCGCACCTTCGCTGTCGGGGCCTTGCCGGGGAAGTTACAGCAGCTCATCCCAGAGGGCACGCGCCTGCGCCCCGAGGCTCTCGACGATCTCCTACGCGCCGGCGCCGCGCTGGAACCCGAGTCGCCAACGCTCGACAAGGTCTCTCGGACAGATCCGGCAGGGAATCTAATTCGCTCGTTCATCAATCCCGAGACCGGCGACAGAAGGGATGTCAACCTCGGGCCCACCCGCCAGCCCAGCGGCGGCGCTGGTAGCGCTTCGCAGGTGCTGAGTCGTGAGAAGCATGAGATAAAACAACGCGTTGAGGCGGAGGCCTCCCGGATCTTCCTGGAGAACGGCGGCGACGCCACCAAGGCGCTTGCCGACCTCAAACGCCAGGAGCAGTTCGACTCGACAGGGTTCCTGTCCGAAAACGCGGTGGCGATCGCCGATCGCCTGAAGCGCCTGCAAGGACGTCCGAACGAGCTGCTTGACGGGCTCAAGCTCATCTTCGGTGACAACATTCCTTCCGAAGTACTCCAGCAGGCCCAGGGAGCGGCCGCGGCCCCGCAGGACGGTTCACGCCCGACGGTGCGCGGCTCGTCTCAAGGGGACCGAACGGGCGCCCGGAAGTTCCTGGATCAGTTCTAGCCAAGTGAAGAATGCCCACGCCGACTCTACCGGAACTTCTCCGTGACCGTCGTTTCCGGAAACTTCCACAACGCCAACAGGTCTTCGTCCTTCGGGAAGCCTCCCCGGACTACGGCAAGCTGGCGCTGGACGACCAGCTAGGGGTACTCGACGACGAGCGGTTCATCCCGCCCCCGACCCTCGAAGACAACCCACCCCCGCCCGCACCTCCACCGAAACCGAAAGAAGTTTCCTTGTTCAAGGGCATTTTCGGTGGCGGGCAGCGGCCGCCCGCGTCGCCCGTAACTTCACCCCTTCTTTCACTGAAAGGAGATGAAAGGAGGCCCGCGGCCGTGCGCCCCTCCGTGCGCCCCTCCGTAACCCGACCGGAGGCTCCCCCCCGCACGCCCCAGGAAGCGGAGTTGCGCGGGCAGCAAGAGGCGGACGACACGATCGGTCGCAGCTTCCTAGAGATGATCGGCGAAGCCAACCTGCGCGTGGCCGAAGGCGAGCGCCGGGGCCTTGAGGTCGCGGGTGAGGGCGCTGAGATCGCCGCCAAGGGAGCCGCTGGCGGCCTCTCCGCCGTTACGGTCGGCACTGCCGGTGGTTTGATGCGGGCTGTTGGTGAGGAGCTGGCATCCGAGGAACCCAATGTGTTCCTGCGCGCGATCGCGGCGTTCCCATCGAAGGCGGACGCGGAGGGCATCGCGGAGCTAGGCATGTCGGTCACGGACGCCAACGATCGGATACAGAAGTTCCTGGCGCCGCCGGCGGAGCTGCAAGTCGATCCGTTCGAGCATCCCGAGGTATTGGCTGACCCGCGGTTCTGGTTGCATGTGGGTGCGTCCGGCGTCGGGTCGATGCTGCCCTTCCTCGTCACAGGTATTGGAACGGCCGCTATCGTCGGCCGAGCGGGTGGGGCGCTGGCCTCGATGGCTCCGGCAGCCGTTGGCGGCATCACCGAGGGCGTCGTCAATGGCTCGCTGGCCTACGAGGATGCCCGGCAGCGTGGCTTGGACCCCGACGCGGCGGCTTCGGAGGCGTCGAAGGTCGCCATCGCCACGGCGGCCACCTCAGCGGCCGCTGGTCGGCTCGGTGTCTTTGGCAAGGGAGGTGGCGTTGGCACACGGGCCGCGGTGTCGGCTGGCGTCGAGGGAGTGGAAGAGGGCGGCCAAGAGGCGGTCACTAACCTGATTCAGGGTAAACCGATACATCAAGGTGTGGTTGCCGGCGTCATCGGCGGTGTGGTCGCCGGCGGAGGCGCGGGAGCGGTGACGGCCGCTGGGGCGCTCCAAGAACGCGACACGGGAACTGGGGCAAAAATTACCCCAGTTCGAGACACCGCTCCGGACGCTGACGTACGACAACGAGCGTTCCGCGAGACGACGGAGAGGCTCAGGAAGGCTCCTCTCGGTCCGGAGGGCGCGCAGGACCTGGTCGAGGTCGAAGTCCCCACAGCGCAGCCCCAGGCAAGAGCACGCCCCACTCTGAGGGCCGCCGAGCCCAAGGTTACGGTCGCTGAGCCCAAGGCAGGGCTGAAGCCGCGCGTGTTGCTCCGCAAGCCTGTGGAAAAAGCTGTTGAGAAGCCCACTACCGACAAATTGTCGGTAGTAGATGTAGCCCCTCCAAAAAGGAAGGGGCCAGATGTGGTGGTATCACCTGAGAGTGAAGCTCAAAAAGCGGACATAACTTCACCCGAGAGTTCTGTCCGCCCACCCACCACGGATGAGAGTACTAGTACCCAAAAACCCAGTCAGGGTCCGTCAGATAGTCCCACCTCAGCATCTTCCCGAAGGTTGAAGGAGATCGAGTCCGAAACAACCCGGTTGAAGGCTACGAATGTAGGCGGAGATGTAGGCGCGGCGGGTGAGGAAGAGCATTTCTCGGCTCGCCTGGCCAGGGAGATCGCGCCGACCATTGGCGATCTGACACTGACCGGCCGGCAGAAAGCGGGCATGGTGGCGAAGCGGGCCGAGCAGCTATCCGGCGGCTCATTGGCGGCCGGCACGTTCACTTCCGAGGACACCCAAGACGCGATCGAGGCAGCGACCAACAAGCTGCTCATCCGACTGGCTCAGGTCAAGGAAGCGCCGCAAGCAGGCCTGGCGCGCATCAGGAAGGTTCTTGAAGGCTTCCCCGGCACCACGAAGCGCGGTGAGGGCAAGACGCAACTCCAGCAGTTCTCGACGCCACCGACGATCGCGCATGCCGCCGCGGTCGCCCTAGCTCCGGAGGCGAGCGATGTCGTCCTGGAGCCGAGCGCCGGCACGGGCTCGCTTGTGGTGCCTCTGGTTGGCCGCGTCCAACGGATCCACACGAACGAGATCTCGCCCCGCCGGCGAGCGCTCTTGCAGCATGTGTTGCCCGTCGGTGCTCCGACGCCGACGAGCGTTGACGCTGAGTTCGTTCAGCAGCTCCTGCCCGACGACATCCAGCCCACCGCGATCATCATGAACCCGCCGTTCTCGACGGCTGCCGGGCGGCTCACACGGACGCGGGATTCGGACTTCGGACACAACCACGTCCTCGAAGCAGCCAAACGCCTGGCACCTGGCGGTCGTCTCGTGGCGATCCTGGGCCGGGGCTCCATCGAAGGCCGCCCCAAGGCCAAGTCGTTCTTCGCGGCATTGAAGCAGATGGGCTTCATGCAAGCCAACATCGGGATCGACGGCAAGGAGTACCAGAAGTTTGGTGGCACCTCGTTCGGCATACGCCTCATCGTGTTCGACAAGGCGACAGCGACCAGTGGTGTGCAGGGCGATCGTGTAGCTAAGGGCGTCATCGCTGAGAACCTCAGCATCGAGGAGCTGCTCGATGCGCTGGAAGAAGTACCCGGCCGGTTCACGGTCGAGGGGATAACCGAGGGGATAACGGATGTCAAACAGGCTGAGCAAGACCAGACCACTGAGAGTCAACGGGCCGGAGATGTGGAGACGCGTTCAAGTGTGGGCCGGCGAGTACGCCAGGGACCATCCGGACGTGGCGAAGGCGGAGGCGCTGTCACAACTGGAAGTGGTGGAGTCGGAGTTCAACGACCTGTCGTATTGGGCGGCGATCGGCGAACGGCTCCAGAGCCTGCCACCGACGAAGGCGGTGCGCCGCCTGCTCGACCTCGGGTTCAGGTTAGGAAGCCTGCAGTCGAACCCGCAGCGGGAGATGTTCAGGGAAGTCGTGTGGCTCGGGAGCCCCGAGGGGCTCGTGGCGCCGCGACCGGGCTTGGGCTGAAAACCCGTCAGCGTCCCGCGAAGCCCGAAGCGGACACCCCTGGTTTTGTGAAGTACATACCAGCGGTGGAAGGTCCGGTACATCCAGGAGTGCTCGTCGAATCGGAGAACATGGGCGCGACCGAAGCGCCCGCGATCACCTATCAGCCACGGTTGCCCGCTTCGCTTCTCAGCGACGAGGGCAAGCTGTCGGCCGCGCAGCTCGAAGCGGTGGCCCGCATCGGCCAGGCGCACGAGATCGTGGACGAACTGGGCTTCCGGGCCGGGTTCATGCTGGGCGACAACACCGGCGTCGGCAAGGGGCGCGAGATCGCGGCGGCCATTTGGGATAACTGGAACCAAGGGCGTCGACGCGCGGTCTGGGTGTCGGCTTCGGCCGACCTGGTCAACCAGGCTCGCACCGACTTCGAGGGCATCGGAGCCAGCGAGATCGCCGGCAGCCTGCGCACGGTGAATGAGTTTGGTCCACGCGCCGTGGTGGGGGACAAGTTTGGGGAGGGTACGCTCTTCACCACCTACCAGAGTTTCACAACGCGAAGGGAGCAGATCCAGGAATGGCTTGGGAAAGATGGCGTGCTCGTTTTCGACGAAGCGCACAAGGCCAAGAACTCCACCACGGATGCGCTCGGCAAGCCCTCTAAGACCGGCGTCGCCGTGAACCAGATCCAGGACCAGAATCCCAACCTCCGCGTCCTCTACGCCTCGGCCACCGGGGCCACCGAACCCCGCCATATGGGTTACATGGGGCGATTGGGCTTGTGGAATGTGACAAAGAAGGTCGTCAACGCCGAGGGCATCCTGACGATCGCCGGACAGCGGACCACGGACAAACCGTTCGAGTCGTTTCAGGAGATGATGGGCGTGATCGGGTCACGCGGCTTGGGCGCGATGGAGCTCGTCAGTCGCGAGTTGAAGTCATCGGGGCGCTACCTGGCCCGTTCGGTCTCGTTCGAGGGCGTCGAGTTTCAGCAAAACGAGCACGTCATCACCGAGGCCCAGAGCGCCGCTTACGATACGGCCGCGAGCGGTTGGCAGATCGTCACTGGCGAGATGGAAAAAGCGTTCGAGGATACGCAGGGCAGCCGCTTGGCCCGCATCAACGCCGAGATGCGCTATTGGACCGAGAACCAACGCTTTTGGAAGTCTCTTCTGACCGCCTTCAAGATCCCGACGCTCTTCAAGTCCGTGGACACCGCGCTCGCGGCCGACCAATCCGTCGTCATCTCGCTCGTCCAGACAGACGAGGCGGCCACCAACCGCGCGCTGGCCAAGGCAGGCACGCACGACTTCGACATCGACGTCTCACCGAAAGACATCTTGATGGACCTCGTCGCCCGTCACTTCCCAACGCAGCAGTACGTCGAGGAAGAGATCGTGGTCATCGACGAGGACGGGAAGGAGAAGCTACAGAAGACCATGGTGCCTCTCGTCGACGCGGACGGCAAGCCGATTGAGAACAAAGAGGCAGCGGCCCGCAGGGACGCCTTGCTGACGCGGCTCGATGAGGATCTCGAACTACCGACCGCGCCGCTCGATCAGATCATCAACCACTATGGCCGCGACAAGGTGGCCGAAGTTACGGGGCGACGTGACGTACCTCTGCGCGACCCCAACACGGGCATCGTCTCCAAAGTCTCCCGTGCTCCCAAGGGGGTCAGCAAGAAGAACGTCAACAACCACGAGCGGCAACAATTCCAGAGCGGCGCCAAGCGCATCGTCGTGATCTCGCAAGCGGGTGGCACCGGCTTCTCGTTCCACTCCGACAAGGCCCAGAAGAACCAACAGCGTCGCCGGCACATCGTTTTGCAGCTTGCTTGGTCAGCCGACGAGACGATGCAAGCGATGGGGCGAAGCCACCGCACGAACCAAGCCAGCGCACCGGTCTACGAGCTGCTCTTCACGAACCTCGGAGGCGAGCAACGGTTTGCCTCAACGCTCGCTGGACGTTTGCAATCCCTCGGCGCATTGACACAAGGCAGTTCCAAGGCCGGTGGAGCCGCGGCCGCCTTGGCGAAGTTCAACTTCGACACGAATGAGGGCGCGGTGGCGGCCGAGCGCCTGGTCAGCGCACTCGACAAGACGGGCACGCTGCCCGAGACGGGCATCACCGGCCGTGTGGCCTTGCAGCGTCTCGGCATGATCGAGGTAGATGACAAAACAGGCCGACAGACGGTCAAGAACCTGCCGACCGGCACGGGCGGAGTCAAGCGCCTGCTCAACCGTGTGCTGAACCTCCAGGTCGGATTGCAGACCGAGGTTTTCAACTTGTTCACCGACCTGTTCGAGGCGCAGGTGGAATCGGCCAGGATTCGCGGTGAGCTGGATACCGGAGCGGAGGAGATCGTCGCGAACGAGCTACGCATCAAGGAAGTGCGCCCCCTCCTCGAACACCAGACCGGCAGCATCAATCGCGTCATCGTGGAAGCCACCGAGGTGAATCGGCCGTGGTCGGTTGAGCAACTCGACAGACGCATGAAGCGGGGCGGCTCGGGATTCGCCATCCGCGACGCGGTTGGGCAGGGGACCGACGTTGATCAGATCGGCCCGGAGGACCTGGCGTTCTTCACGAAGACCGGCAAGGCTACCAATCCCTACACGGGCGCGATCGAGGACCGCTTCCTAATCGTGTTCCCCAACAAGACCCCGAACGCACTCTCGGACAAGATCACCGAGACGCAATTCGAGGCTCATTTCGGGAACCCGGTCAAGCAGCTCCGCTCCGACATCGACGCCGCGACGAGTTCGGTCGAGAGCATGGCGGCGACCGCGACGGAGGGGACCGTCCACCCGGATCTCAAGCGCAACCTCGAGGAGGCTGAGCAGCGCCGCGATGAGGCCAAGGAACGATTGAGATCTCTGCCTGCGAAACTACGACAGCGCTGGGGCGACTTGGTGGCTGAAGCGCCTAGCGGCTCTACTTCGGAGATCAACCTGATTGCCGGCGCCGTGCTGCCCAAGTGGCGAGACATCGTGGGGCAAGAGGGCGGCAAGCTTGATATCAAAATAGCAAGGCCGTCCGACGGCGGCCAGGCCGTGATCGGCCTGATGGTCGACGGTGTCGACGCGGCCCGTATCGAGCAGCGCTTGACCGGCAAGACAGACTTGAGCGCGGAGGCGATCTCGGCGAGTGTGCTCGGCGGCACCGTTGTTGACCTGGACGGCTTCATCAAGTTACGCGCCGGCCGCGTGGGCCGAGAGAAGGTCATCATCGTCGAGGCGTCGCGGCTGGAGCCCAGCGAGCTGGTGCGTAAGCACGGCCTGCTCAGCGAGAAGGTCGGCTTCTCTGATCGCGTCTGGATACCCACGGGCCCGCGACATCTGCCGGCGTTGCGGAGTTTGATCGAGGACCATGGTCCGGTCATGAAGGACGCGATCGCGCGCCTTCCTGGAAGCGAGAGCGCGGCGGTCAGCCTTGAAGCCGCGACACTCGGACTCGGGCGCTTCTGGGATGAGGATGTACGCCCGACCGCTCACAACGCGGCGGTCACGTTGATCAGCGCTGGGGATGATATCCTACGGACCCTTGTACCTACGTCTCGACACGAGACGGCAAGGCGTGCGGGCGAAGTTTTGCGGGAATCTCTCGCCCGCACGCAACTCAAGAGCGACAGGTCGGCCTTTGCCCTGCGCCAGGCCCGGCGCCTCTTCGATCGACAGACGAAGCAGGAGAACTTCGCCTTCATCGCGGCCATGGATGAAGGCAAACCGCAAGCGAATGACGATCTCACCGCGATCGCCAGCGAGCTACGCAAGGTGCTCGATGGCCGCCGCCGCGACGTGCAAGACCTCGGCACCGGCAAGCTCCAGGAGTTCATCGAGAACTACTTCCCTCGGATCTGGAAGATCCAGCGCTTCAAAGGCACCGACGCCGACCAGCGCACACTGATCTTCTCGAAGCTCTTCGGCCGACGCCCGCTCTCGGGTGGCAAGTCGTTCCTAAAGCGCCGCACGATCCCGACGTTCAAGGATGGACTCGACGCGGGCTTGGAGCCCATTCTCGACAACCCCGTCGACCTAGTCCTGCTGCGCATCCGAGAAATGGACCGCTACGTCATGGGGGTCCAGGTCCTGCGAGACTTCAAGCGCCGAGGGATAGCGGAGTTCGTGCCAGTCGAATCGCATGGCCGCGTCGGATGGACTAAGATCGACGATCCGATCGGCACGGTATTCGGCGACCCAGCCGTGTCGGTCACAGAGACGTTCGACAAACGCGTCATGGAGCACCTGAACAGCATCGCGCGCTCGAACGGGTTCCACGTGGAACGCGTGGGGAAGATCCGCGGGAAGGCAGCAGGGCTGGCCTTCCAGGGTAGCGGCCGCATAAAGACGCAGTTCGCGACGCCCTGGGACGTGCTGGCGCACGAGATCGGCCATCAACTCGACTGGAAGTTTGGCCTTCAGAATCGCTTCTTGCGTGGCCCGCAGGTAGGCGAGTCGACGGATGAGCGTGCGCGCCGCATCCGGATCAACAAGCAGATGCGCGCCATCGCCGACCTGCGGTTCGAGGGGAGTGAGCCAGGTCCAACCTTCCGTCGTGAAGTACGGAAGCGCGATGAGAAACTCGCGGCGATGATCCAAGCGTTTGTATACGCCCCCGAAAAGTTCAAGCGTGTGGCACCCGACGTCTGGGCCGAATGGCAGGCCGTGATGAAGGAAAACCCAGCGCTCGCCGCACTCAAACGAGTGAAGCCATCCCTGGTGCTCGGAACCAATACCCACGAGTTCCGCCTGACGGGCCTGCTGATCAAGGGGCATTGGTGGACGCCCGAGCCGGCCGCCGTCGTGCTCAACAACCATCTGATGCCAGGTCTGCGCTCGAAGTCCGGCGTATTCCGGTCGGCACTTGGACTCAACAACGTCATGAACATGGCCCAACTGGGCTGGAGTGCGTTCCATTTCACCAACACGATGATCGACAGCGTCTCTTCTCGGTTGGGCGTGGGGATCTGGCGCGTTGTCCACGGCGACGTGTTCCGGGGCTTGCAGGACGTGGCAACCGCTCCGGTCGGTGGCCTCATTCATCAGTACCTCGGGCACAAACTGCTGCGCGAATGGTATCAGCCGGGCGGCCAGGGTGCTGAATTCGCCGCCATGATGGACAACGTCACCTTGGCCGGCGGCCGGGCCCGCATGGACAGGGCGCTGCGCACCGACATGCGCCGTCAATTCACGCGTGCCCTACGGCGTGGCAACATCGCGGGTGCCGCGTTGCGCATCCCCGGCGCCGTACTTGAGACGGTCGCTTGGCCCATCATGGAGTTCATCGTCCCGCGACAGAAGATGGGCGTGTTTATGGATCTCGCGCAGGCCCGACTCGACACACTAGGGGCGAATCCGCACCGCGATGTCGTGCGTCGCGAGATGCAGACCTTGTGGGATGTGGTCGATGACAGACTCGGCGAAGTGGTATACGACAACCTGTTCTGGAATCGCTACGCCAAGGACATGATGCAGGTCTCGACGCGCTCGGTGGGCTGGAACCACGGCACGCTGCGCGTCATTTTCGGCGGCGCCTTCGACCTGCTTTCGGTGGGTGGTCAAACCGTACGCGCGGGCGCGCAGCTCGTCAGCGGCCGTCCCGTCGTAACCCCGGACATGACCGCCCGGGCGGCCTACCTGCTGGCATTGCCGATGACCACGGCCATGATCGGAGCGATCATCGGCAAGCTGATGACGGGCGACTGGCCCGAGACGATGGACGACTACTTCTTTCCGAAGACCGGAGGCCTCGACGACAGCGGCCGCCCACGGCGCTTCTCGCTGCCCACGTACCTCAAGGACATCTTCCACATCGCGCACGACGCACCGGGCACGATCGCCAACAAGATGGGGCCGCTGCTCGATATGACGCTCGACATGCTGGCCAACCGTGACTTCTACGGCACCGAGATCCGCTCCAAGGATGAGCCGCTCGTCGTGCAGGTCCAACAGGCGGCCGACCACTTCCTCAACCAAGGCTTCACGCCCTTCGGCGTGCGTGAGTTCCAGCGCGCTCGCGAGAGAGGGCAAGGTATTAGCTCGCAGCTCCTACCGTTCGTCGGGCTGGTGCCGGCGGCTCGCGCGGCAACCGCGTCAGCGGCCGAGCAGCTCCTTGTGACACGCTTGCGTGCTCGTCTTCCCGTCGGCAGCCGCACGAAACTACAGGGCGAGCGTGCGCAGTTACGCGGGCGGCTCAAAGGTCGCCTGCGAGCGCAGTTCCGGGGGATACCGAGGACGGGCGACACGGCCGCCGACATCGTCAAGGAGGGGTTCAGCAAGGGCCTGTTCACGCTCCGTGATATCGGCATCGCGACCAAGGGGGCCCTGAAAGGATCGCTCCACGCCCTGGCGGACCGCGCGCCGTTGGTCGACGTCATGGATGCGATCGCACTGGCAGACCCTGATGAGCGCAAGATCCTCTTGCCGGTGCTCATCAGGAAGCTCGGCACGCTGCAGGACAAGCCACCCGCCGAACGAGCTAAGCTGATCCCAAGACTTCGGGAGCTCTTCGCACCCGCACCGGCAGCACCATGAGCATATGCATAGACCGATCGACGGGGGGCGCTGTCTTCGTGCGCGCCGAGAAAGCCAAGAGGCGCAACCAACACAATTGCAACAAGCCGCACTGGCAACTCATGTGGCGGCCGTGGAAGATCTACAGCGCCCGCACGCCTTGGTTTAGTCTTTCACTCTCCTTGGGATACGGCTTGTGCCATTGGGAGGCCGTTCAGTACTACGGGTTCTGGGGAGTGGCGCTCTCTTGGCGTCCGAATTCGGACCGGCATGAGTCTGAACCCCTGTTCTTCTCGCGCTGGTCGATCGGGGTACGACGGGAAGTCTGAGCTCTTAAGTAGCGCGCCTCGGCCGACGAACTACCGGGCATGGACCCCTCGTGCTCGGACTGTGGTCATTCCCACTCGTCTCACGCGAGCGGCCACTGCATCGCTAGAATCACCGTCGCTCCGATGGAGATGGTGCTCTGCAATTGCACCCGTATTTTCGCCGGCGAAGACTCCCTCGGCGTCTCCCGCGATGACCTGCCGTCGGACAGCGGCACACGGCACCAAGCCGCCTTGCAGCTTTATCCGCCCCCCCACCGCTGCTCCTGTCGGACCGTCCAAAGCCAGTATTGCCTTATCCATGGCTGGGACGGCCCCGGGAACGTCCACGTGCGAGAACAGCGCTTGCGCCAGGAGGCTGTTCGCCTCCTTTCAGGCGTCGTCATCACCGACGGCCCCTGCTCGATCCTGCCCCTCAACCATCCGGCGCTACACACATGACCAGCAATGCTCAACTCCGCCAGCTTCTACGGGCCCGAATCGCTCAGTCTGATCGGGGCGCTAACGGTCGCTGTGATCACCCTGTGGCGAGCGTTGCAAGCGAAGGACCGCGAGTGCGGCCGCCTGATCAAAGCCACGGTACAGCAGACGGAGATGCTAGCCAGCCTCGCTCGCGTGGTCGAGCGGCTGCGCACCGAGGGCTTCGCTCGCTCCTCGCCATCGTTCGGGGAGCGCTATCCAGGCGCGACCCCGAAATCGACCGAGTAATCGAGGAGCACGAAGCCGCTTTGCGCCAGCTCGACACAAGCCTATAATCGGGCATGAGCGCCACACTCATCGAACCAGTAGGGCCTCTGATCGAGGTAGCCGACCCGCGCGAAAACCGCGACAAAACGCGACATTTTGATGCACCTACGGAAGGAGCGAGACGATTCGGGTAGCATCCTCGATGAGGCTACGGCAGTACGACGCCAGCTCCCGTTCGTCTTTCTCTTCAATTCCAGCGATGAGCCGCACAAGAGCAATACATTCGAGAACGGCTTCTGATTCTGTTTCGCTCATTAGTCCCCCTCGGCCCGCTCCCTCAGCTCCGCGCCCACACGCCGGACCGCAGCAGCCTCGTCACCCCCCGACCTGATCAGCTCGAACACGGTGGCCGCTCCAGCCCAGAAACACGCCTGAAAAGCTGCGAACTCCCTTACGTCGACCTGGTCCCGCCACGCAGTAAAGAACGACTGCTCACCCTGCTCAATGCTTGCGACCTGAAAGCACGCCGAACACTGGTCATCCGATATCCAAGCGCACGGCAACCCGCCTGGCAGGCAGCACGGACTCTCATCCGTGCAATCGCAACCGCGGCACCTCCGCACCAGCGAACCATCCGCCCTGAGAATCGACGTCAACGGCATCACTTTGCTCCTTTCGCGGCCTTCTTGCCAGACTTCAGCTCGGCATCCACCTTCGTCCGGATCGGTTGCACCTTAATGCCGAAGTCCTCGGCCCACACGAGCAACTCGTTCGAGTTCCGCCCGTACAGGGAAACATCGGCGAAAATTAGCAGTACCAGCTCGATCGCGATGGAGGACCACTCGCCTTCCGTTACCTTTCCGTTCAAATACTCAACGCGGTCAACGATCGTCACCGAACCTTGCGGGACTACCCACCCATGCCGATCGAGGAACGTCTCGAACATCTGGTCTCCGATGGCCCGCGCAGCGCCGGCGCCCAGAATCGCGAAGACCTTGTCTTTGTCGTATGGGTGGTTGGCGGGTATGAGCTTGCGGTTGACCTTGGGTAGCAACTCGTCAACGATCCGGGCCCGCACGATCATTTCGCGCTTGCGCTTGGCCGTCAAAGCCTTCTGTTCATTGGCCCAGCTTTGCTGGCTTTCGCTCGCGACCGTTGCGGGGAAGTGAGACGGGCAACCGCTCTCGCGCACACAGACCGTCGTTACCTCACCAATCCCCTGGTACCCCTCAACGACGATTCCCTCGACGCCGTGGCCGCATTTGTCGCCCTTGTCGACCCGCTGCCAGTCGTTCGGCTTCAAGCCTCTCTTCCTCGTTTTCTGGTGGTAGGTGTTCGACAGCTCCACCAGACCTGGTGTACTCTTGACCTCGCGATCTACGTGTGCTACCGCTTTTGTCTGCATACACTCTGGATCGAGGCAGCGGTCATCCTTCGCAATCTCCTCGAAGAGCATCCCAGCCGCCGCCGAGCGCTTCGGGCACGCCGTACATGCTCCGGCCGCCGGCACGAGAGCCCTGTCAGACAGCTCAAAATGCACTTCGCTGAGCAGACGCGCCGTATGCTGTTCGATCCAGCGCTCCACAGCGCGTGGGCTGGGCTCGTCCTCCCATAGATAGTTACCGCTAACCGTTTCTTCGTCGAAGAATTCCTTGTATGCCTCGAGTTGCTGGTCTGGTTGCAGTCGCGCCAGCATCATTCCCGCCTTCACCCCGATGACGTCCGCGAAGAACTGTGCCTGCCATGCTTCGCTGAGCTTGATGAGCGTCAGGCGGTTGTAGATGTAGGTGGTTGACTTGCCGAGGCGATCCGCCAACTGGCCCACAGTCGAGCCGCACTTGACCATCGCTTGCAACCCGACCGCCTCATCCAGCGGATGCGGTTGCTCGTTGTGGAGGTTGTCGAGCACACAGATCTCCATGGCCGTCCTATCGTTGACGCCCTCGATCACCTGAACAGGAACGCTTTTGACCTGGGCCGCCTTGGCTGCTCGGAACCGCCGATGCCCGCCGAGGATTTCATACTGGTCTGATCCGGGCTCCAGGCGGACCAGCAGGGGGGCGATCACCCCGTATGTCCGTACGGAAGCAGTGAGTTCCTCCATGTTGCGGTAGTGCCTACGAGGGTTGAAGGGTGCTTCTGTGAGTCTGTCTAATGTCAGTTCCACGGTTATGCTCCTTTCGCGATGCACCCGCAGCGTGTGACCGCGGGGAGTCCTTTGCTTTCGATCTCTCGCCAGCCCGTCCCACCGCAGTCGCCACACTCGCTTGCGACCGGCTTCGGCCCGAAGGGCAGGTTTGCTTGTTCTTTATTCCTTTCTTTATTCCTTTCTCTCTTCCTTACTCTCTTACTGGCCCCCTGAGGGGCCAGGGGGGTGCCCTGAGGGGCCAGGGGGGTGCCCTGAGGGGCCAGCGTTGGCCCTTTTTGAAGGGCCACGGGTTGGGGTGTGCCTGAAGGTTCAGCCTCGTACACCGCGTGCCACCGGAAGTGATAGCCGTTCGAGCGGCCAACCTTGGACACGTCCACCGCGATCAGGCGAGCGGCGAGCAAGTTTGCGGTCGCGAGGCGCACCTGTTTACGGCTGAGACCACACCACGAGGCGAGGCAGGCCTGGCTGGGCCAGCACCACCCCTTGGAACCCGCGGCTTTCATGAGCCGTCCCAGGACGAGTTTATCCGTCGGTTTGAGCCAGGTCGCCTCCATGATCACGTCTGGAATCCATGAGGCGTTGAACTGGCGGTGGGGCGAGAAGCGCTCACCGATCTTCAAGCGCACTCACTTTCGCTTCGAGCACCGCCACGCGCTCTTCAACATGTTGTTCACCAGCCAACATCGCCAGCTTACGTTTCGCGTTGGTCGCTCGTTGCAGTCGCACGGCGAGCGCTCGCTGTGCTTCCTCCGAATCGTTGAGGCGGACCAGCAGCGACGCGATACAGGCGTCCAGGCTCCTGTGGTTCTTCCCTCTCTCCAGGCAGGTCTTACACACGTCGGGTCTCCCTCTCCTTGATCCAGCCCGGGATCATCGTCTGGCGTTCGCACATCAGTCTTGGCCCTTCGCCGCCGGCTCGTTCGCGATCTTGCCCTGCTTCTCCATCCCCCACGGCTGGATCGTCAAGCACCCCGGCGCCGTTCCGCATACGTCCCAGTAGGTGGCAATCGGCTCTAGCGGCCCATTCGACCGTAGAATGAACTCGCACCACAGCCAGTCCTCGACTTCCGCGTCGAGCGTGAACGCGAATTTCGAGGCCTGGTTCACTTCCCACTTGATCTCGTGCCGCACGAGTCCTTCGGGTGTAAAACACACATCCGATTTGCCCGTCGAGAATCGCGGCCTTGCCGACTCAAAATCTTCGTGCAACACGACAACCTCGCCTAAGCCCATCGCCTCTGTTTCAACGGTTGTCAGCCGGGCGCCGATCTTGACCTCGACGAACAGTCCATCCTTGCCCGCCTTCGCCGCGATGCCGAGCATCTTCGCCTGCTTGAAAATAAGCTGCGCGATTTGCTTCACTGTGCCTCCCAGCGGCACCGCTGTTCCCGCCGCAAGAGATCGAGAGCCGACTCTACGTGCTTCGCGATGATCTGGTCGTCGCGTGGGGAGCGTTGGGTATCGGCGGCTGCTAGATGACTGATCGCCTCCTCGAGTAGGGAGTCGTCCCGCGGGGAGGTGAGCGCCACCGGCATCAGCTCCTCCAGGTCGTCACTGCTGTTAACTCCGCGCCGTTTGATGTCCATCACTAAGTCGTCGATTTCGGGTCCTGCAAATTCAGGCATTGTTGGGTCACGTCTCCTTTGCTGTCTTTGCGGCGTTGCTCGGCCTCACGGCGCGCGGGTAGGCACGTCGCAAAGTGCGGTTCCCAAGTAGCGGGCCCGCCGTGCAGGCCGAGCAGCCGATGCAGGGGCATGCTTTTCCCCCCTGGCGTCTTCGCCCAAACGATGACAGCCGAGCACTCACGGAAGGCGCAAATGCCCAGCTTGACGTAGGAGTAGCCCGCCTCTTGGAGCTGCTCCTTCGTCTTGGGCCACTCCGCCATCGCTATCCCTTGTCCCCGCCGAGCGCGCGGGCAGCGGCTTCTGCCGTGTGTTTCTCGTTCACAACGTCCAGTGCCTCGGTCAGCGTCGGCAGCTTGCGCTCCTGCGTCGGCATCGTCGCCAGCGGCGCGTCGGCTTTTTCTCGGAGTGCCACCTCCCGACTGAACAGCCACTCGTCGCCTTCTATCACGTCGAGGATCTGTTCATACCTCCGCGCGGCCATGGTGCCCAGGTCATACAGCTCAGCTCCCAGTACGCATTGCATAGGGCTCTGTTGCCCCCCGAAGGGCAGGACCATCGCGCGCAGCGCTTGGTTCCAGCTATGCACGATGACGCCCGCCAACTTGAGTTCGAGGGCTGCCACAAACTGCGGTGTGTTGATTGGGCTCTTGTCGGCCTGGGCACGATTCACCTCGGTCATGAACTCCAAGACCATCTCGGTGGACATCAGGCGCGGGCTCAGCTTGGGGTAAATTTCTTTTGTCTCTTCGGCGGTGCTCATTTCTTTGCTTTCTCCTTCGATTGAGTGAGGAATTTGCAGAGGGGTTGGAACTTGTTCTTCGGGAGGATCTGCATGTAGGCCCGAAGTCCCGCCTCGTCACATCTGAGGTACTTGGCAAGCAGGGCAGCGGTCTTGCCGGATGCTTTGTACTTGATCTGTAGGGCCGTGAGCTGCGCCGCGCCGATCGGCTCCTGGGAACGTCCACGGCGCGGGGCGATGGGACTCTTAGGGGTAGTAGCGCCTGGGTTCAGCTCATCGGCGGGCGTGCTAGCGTAGCCAACCATCTGGGCTGCCCACATCAGCTCGGCCGAGAGCGCCTTGGAGCCCGCGCGGGTTTCCGCCATCGAGCGGCGTTGCTGGTTGCTGATGTCTTCATGCCCCACGAGGGACCGCTTGCCACCTACATACTCGTAACGGGGGCGACGCACCCAGTGCGGCTCATCCAGGCCACACTCGCCAAACGCTCCGCCGCACACCCGGCGCTCCCCGTCCAGCACTTCGCAGTAGGCCCGATAGCCGTGACGACCCTCGGCATCCGCCCCGAGGTCCGTCAAGTGTTCCGGCACGGTCCGCTTGCTCCGATTGAACGCCTGCCCGAAGATGGTCCACCCCTCGATCTTGACGTGCTCATTGCCGCCGATCATGACCGAGTAATTCTTGTCGCTGATCTGCTTACGAACCGCGAGCGCCTTGGCGCGGTTCAGGTCCATCTGGTGGGTTGCGTCGACCTCGGCTTGCGTTACCTCGCGGCGGCGCTGGGCCGGGGTGAGCCTCTTGACGATCGCCATGGCCGGTAGCGCCGGCGTTCCGTTTGTTTCGTGCAAAGCTGCTTGCTTCATGAGAAGTCTCCTTTCGCGGAAGAAACTTGGGCGGGAGCGGGAATCCCTCAACCATTTCCCGCTCCCCCTGCCACCGCACCTGACCCATGACAAGAGGGAGGCCCTCTTGCTTTGTGAGGGAGTGCGGAAATCGATCTACTTCCAGGCGTTCACTCTGACCGTCACCTTCGGAATCACTATCACGCCGGGAATCGACATGGTGGTCTCCTGTCCCTTGGCGACGCTGTTGAGAGCCGACATATTCGGCTGCAGGTAGCCATTGTGCTGGGGATGGGTGGCCACGAACGCGATGAGCTTCGATTTGTCCTCGATCTCGGCTCCGAAGCGCAGGGTGATCGACCCGCCAGGCATCTTCCGTAGCTTGAGGACCGCCGCTTCATTTGGAAACTCTTCTTGCCGCGTGCGCCAATTGGCGAGTGCGTCCAGGAACCACTTCTTGATTTGAGCAACCAGCCCATCCTTGCATTCCTTCGCTGGAAGCTCCACCGCCTTGCGTGAGCCCAGGAGCAGGCCGTGGAGATCGTCGGCCGTGGAGATCACCGACCCCATCTTGTCGTTCAACAGCTTCTCGATACCCTGGATCGAGCGCAAGCACTCCCAACTTCGCTCATAGTCTTTGTGCGAGCGGACACGGCGGTCCTTGGGCTCCAGCGTGAGCGCTTGGAGCACTTCTTGCTGTAGCGCCGAACCCTCCATCTGGTCAGCGAGTTCGCGCGCGTCCTGGGTCAGCTCGTCCAAGCGTCCCTGAATCGAGTCGAGCAACTGGTCCACGTTGCGTTGCCGCGTTTGTGCCTCGGGCGGCGTCTCGACGACGATCGGCCGGGGGGGTGCTTCTTCTTCGCGTAAAGCGCTGCTAGGTGTCATGTCGGTTTCTCCTCTTATCGCAAAACGCGCAGCCGCTCTTTGCCATGGTGGACATCCACGGCCGCGCGAAACAAAAGCCAATCCGCCCAGTTGTCGCAGGCGGGGAAAACACGGAGACGGCCCACTGAACCGTTCTCCTTCAGCAGTAGGACCGCTCGATCCTGTGCGGGAAGTTCTTCGGGCTTCGTTGGCAAGCTATCATCCTCGCCGGCCCTGCGGGCCAGGTACGCGATGGTCTGTAATCGGGCGGCCGGGTCGTAGCCACCCGATTTCACGTCAACCAGGATCGGTCGGACCGTGGCGCGTGGCAGCATCTCGAAGTCTAGGCAACCGGCGTAGAGCCGACTCTTATGCACGAAGCGCTTCTCGATCGACTTCCGAACGATCTTGGCTCCCGACTGGTCCATGAATTCCAGGTAGCTGCTGAGATAGCCCATTTCGTGATGCTCAATCAAAGCGTCCATGGCGTCCATGGCGTCCCGCGAACTCTTGTGGCGAGTTCGGGAACGGTTCACTTGCTCGACGGCGCCATGGATGCGCGTACCGCGTTCCCGCGCCGCCTGGAGATCTTGCGGATTCACGTGGTCGATCCAGCCGATGTATCCGACTTCACGGATGAGTTGCGTAACGGAGGGTACGACCAGCTTTCGCGGCCCGGGGCCGCGACCGACCGTGTAGGTGTGCGCTTTCTCTTCGAAGTAGAACCGGGGAACCGTCGCCGTGCTCATGCTTCGGCCCCCTTGGCTGCCGGCGGCGCCAAGTCAGTGACCAGCGTCGCAACTTTGCCGAGCAGCTTCGGGTCACCCTCGAATACGATAAACATCTCGAACCGCTCGGCACGGTCCTTCATCTCACTGAGGTCGCCAAACTCACCAATGACCGCGAAGCGGCTGCCATCCCCGCGCTCGTACTCATAGATGCAGACCGCCTCGACGTGGTGCAGCTTTTCATGCTCAGCGGTTGAGACTTGCAGCTCGCATGTCATGCTTCGGCCTCCTTGGCTGCGCGATATCTCGCGAGGTACATCGTCCGCAGGCTGGGCAGGTCGATGAGATGAATCCCTGTCCAATCTTCTTCCCGCTCGAAGGAGTGATAGGAAAAAGGGCCCGTCCGGTGATCCCGGTTACAGAGCGGGATAGCGTCATGGTCGTCGGCCTTCTGGCTAGTCGCTCGACCCCTGTTGCCCGTGTGCGCCGCCTCTGTCTTGTCCCGGTCGGTGCTGTTCCGGTAGCAAACCGCGCACGCCAGCTCCCGCAAGAATGCGAGGTACTTCGGGTCGCGCTTTGGCGCTGGCGGCGTGGACTCGCGGGGTTTGATTTGGTGGGCGATCATGCTTCGGCCCCCTCGTCTTCGCCGATCGACAGGACTAACGCTGCAAGCTTCTCGCGTAGGGCGCTGGCCGATCCCTGATCCTGTTCGACCAGAAAGAAGATGAGGAAGAGCGGAATCCTAAGCACCTTGCTTATTCTGGTCAGCGTGGATACGGTCACGTTGCGGCGATCGCACTCAAGCAACGATATATAAGCGATTGAACAACCAGCCTTTTCCGCCACGTCAGCTTGCCGCAGTCCGCGCTGTATCCTGATGAACTTGATCGCCTTCCCCAGAGTCATGCTTCACCGTCCTGGCTCCGCTCATCGCTCCACCTCGGTCGGTCGGCTTTGTCGTCCCTGATGGCGTCTGCGTTGTCCTGTTCCCAGTCCGCCTTTTCCTGTGCCTTCTGCGCCCTCGTAGGCCCATCGCCCCACGCATCCTCGTGCATTTGAGCGGTGCATCCGGGCGGCATATCCCATCCGAACGGATATCGTGTCATGACGCCTCCGGCAAGGGCTCAGCGCGTGCCGCCGCGTATGTGGCTACCTCGGCCAGGGCGAGTAGGTGTTCCCTCTTGAAGCTGTTAAGGTGAACCTCCCCAAACGTGTCCAGTGAGGCGGTCGCGTCATCTCTGGCGCCGTCGGTATAATTCAGGCCGTGGATCGTTACCATCCCTTGAAATTCCTGAACGGTGAGCTTGCCCGCTTGGACTTTCTGCCGGGGTTCGGCCCCCAACTCGGCCACCGCGACCGGGGCCGTCTTCTGCCGGGGTTCGGCCCCTAACTCGGGGTGCTTGCGTGCGTCCGTGAATATCTTTCTCAGTTGCGTGTTCGCGTCAATCGTTGCCATGGTGTTGCTCCTTTCGCGGTTGTGTTTCGTTTCGAGCTAGCGCCCCCTGGGCGTTGCTCGACGTGCTTCTATCTCTCGGCCGAGATTGATCTTGACCCAAAGCTCTTCCAGCGTGGCGAAACAGGTGTCACTCAATTCACGTGAGTCGGCCACCTGATCCTTCGTTGCGATAACAAGATGGTTGCCGGCCGACACGGTGCCGTGCCAGTACCAGGACATCAGCCCAGAGCCCAAAAAGGCGCCGAGCACGAACACCCAGATGCCCAGTTGCAGCGATAGATCCCGATGGGTTGGATTGTGGAAGTGAGTCGGCATGGCTAGGCGGGAACCTCCTCTGGGTCATCCTTCCGAAGAGCGGCTTCGATGGCCTCCATCGAGAGCGGCATGTTGATTGTGGCCGCCAGATTCACGACGTTGGCGAAGTCGACCATTGCAGGGTTCTGAACACCGAGCAGTCGCTCGGCATATGCGATCTTCTCCCAGGCGAGCGTCTGCATGGTCACGGCGTCAGTGAGCGCATACAGGGCTGACTCTTGGTCCTTGCTGAGTCCCGCTCTCAGGATCGGCATGGCTAGCCAGCCTCCGGCGGCTTACAGGGCAGGGCGATCCCCGCCGGCGCGATGTAGAAAGGGCCGGCAAAGCAGAGAACATAATCGCCCAACATCAACCCAAACGAATCACTCTTCCGCCCATCCTGGGTGAGGACCCACACAACTTTATCCAACGTTTTCCCAGCCAGGAGTGTCGACATGGCTAGCGTTCCAGCCTCCATTGATTCGTCAGAAGCGTTGGTGTGTTCGAACAACGACAAAGGGTTCATCATGGCTAGGCGGCCTTCCCCGGCCCTGCGTCTTCTTTGGGCTCGTTCCATTTCAGACTCTTGCAGTTCGGGCATTGGAGCACCGGGCCACTCTGGCGCGGCGTCCACTTGTGCTCGCATCGCAAGCACTCAAACGTCTGTACTTTGCATGTCACGACTTTACTCATAGGTTCCTTATACACCCACTCATGAGGAATGTCAATATGTCTCGTGCTAAACTTCGGTCACCTGCCACCCAATGGCGAGCGCTGTAGGCCCGGCTCCTTTCGCGGGTGCTTTCAATAAGTTCAGGTCTCTAGCGCGCAGGCGGTCCGGGTCGACGTCAGGTTGTGATTGCACGCAACCTGATGTCGGCCAAGCCAACGTCCTCAAAGAAGAACCTCCGCGGCCGTAAGGCAGTCGCCTCGATCGCTCAAGGCAGCTCTGTCGCCGCTACCGCCAGAAGTCTTGGCGTCTCGGCCCGCACGGTGCAACGCGATCTCGCGGCGCCTTCCTCGCAAGCCCTCCTCCATAACCTGCTGTTCACGCACGAGCAGCAACTCGAACACCTGTTTGCCTGCGCTCTCGGCGTCATCGCGGATGCGATGGCGGCAAAGAAGGTTCTGACAGGTGTCGACAAGAAGGGCAAGATCACAATCTCCGACGTTCCCGACTTTGGCGTACGACTCAAGGGCGTGGCTCGACTCACGACTCTGCTGGGGCTCGCGGGCCGCGACCCCCAGGCGGACTCGGAACTAGAACGGGGGACGCTGACATGGGAGCAGTTCAAATGGATCGTGGACCGCGCCGAGGAGTTCGTTCACGTAAAGAAGCTCGTACAGGCAAGGAAGAGAAAAACCGCCAAGCGCGCGAAGCGCTCATCCTCGAACACCAAGGCATCGTCGAAACGCAAGCCCGCAGGCTCCACCAGAGCTCCTTCTCGCACATCCCGCTTGAAGACCTCCAGCAAGACGGGCAGATCGGGCTCATCCAAGGGATAGACAGCTACGATCCGGCCCAAAGCAAGGGTCTGCCGTTGACCGTCTGGTTGCGTTTCAAAATCAGGGGCGCCGTGATAGACAGGCACAGGAGGCGCCATTATCGCAACGAAACGTCGGACCAACTCGACACGGACGAACGCGTCGACGGCCCGACCCATTCCGACCTGGTCGCCAAGGCCGATCGCGTGCGGATCTTGCGCCAAGTGCTGAATCTTCTGGCCCCACGCGAGCGCTTGGCTCTCCAAACCTATCTGAGCGGCATCACCTTGCGAGAAGCGGCGGCGAAGCTGGGCATCACCGAGTCGGCGACTTGCCTGCTGCGGCAGCGAGCCCGAACCCAGGCGGCGGTGTTACTCGGGGCCGCGGGCATCACCAGCCAGGGAGCCGTCTGATGTCGATCGAGAAGCGTAAGCTGAGCCGGCTGCGCCTCCTCGACCAATTGCAGTCGCGGGCGCGTATCGACATGGAGGCCGTCGCCGAGTACAGCGCTTGGCTGCGTGACAACCCCAAGAAGGAGATGGCCGCCATCGTCGTGTTCGATGACCTGGTCGCCGACGGCTTTCATCGCAAGCTGGCGTACGACTCGGCCGGCCGCACGTGGATTCGAGCGCTGTCGTTTCCAGGCGGAGCGCGCGCGGCGCTACTCTATTCGTGCGGAGCGAACGCCGAGCATGGCGTGCGACGAACCAACGCGGACAAGCTGCTCGTCGTGCGGCGTCTACTCGATGACAAAGAGTGGCGGCCGTGGTCGGATCGCCGACTCGCCGGCCTCGCCCATGTCTCCCAAACCTTCGTGAGCGCGGTGCGCGCATCCGACAGCCGCTTTCAGATGGACGCCCGGCGGGTTCAGCGTGGCGACGTCGAGTACATACAGAAAGTTCGCCTCAAGCCTGTCAGCAAGAGCCTCGACCCCAGTATCAAAAGGGTCTTGGCCGCCATCGTACTCATCGCGAAACAGACGCCCAATAAGTTCGACGCGGGATTGACCGAACCCCAACGCACGAGGCTTCACGATGGGACTCTTCTCAAAGCGCGTACTTTTCTGGATTCTCTGTAGCCTCACTCTCTCCGGAGCGGCGACCGACGCACCGACACGCAAAGAGAGGCTGCACCTGTTTTATGACGCTCAGAATTCCTTCGCGCGAGCGCATAACGACTGGGAGATGATTCTGCGGCAGCTCTCGCCGGACTCACCGGACTTCGAGGCGCGGGTTCGTAAGCAATGGTTGGACCACGATATCACAACCAAGTTCGAGCGCCTGGTGCGAACGCTTCGATGATGGAGCTAGCCGAGCAGATCGCTCGCGACCCGAGGCGTATGCGCAGCGCTCGCAAGTTGCGCGAGCAGGGAAACGACCACCGCGCCTTTGCCAAGCACTTGCACGTCCGCGCGAAGAGCGGCGAGCTGATCCCCTACATCCTGCAACCGTCGCAGTTGAAGCTGCTGGCGGCCGTCGAGGAGCAGCAGCGGCAGGGTCGTCCCGTTCGCATCATTTCCTTGAAGGCTCGCCAGGTCATGATGTCCACCGCGGTCGCGGGCATCTTCTACCAGCAGCTCGGCTTCAACACCGGCATCCATGCTCGCGTCGTGGCGCATGAGTCGGACGCGGCGGGCGACATCTTCGACTACTACCGCACCTTCCACGACAACTACGACCCGACGGAAGGCTTTCGTAAAGCCGCCCTCGTGAACGACGCCCAGGGCTGGATGCGCTGGGACAACGACAGTTGGGCGCGCATCCTGGCGGCCCGCAACACGGGCTCGGGACGCTCGGCGACGGTCTCGCTGTATCACCTTTCAGAGTTCGGATTCTGGAACGACGCAACCAAGTTGATGCGCGGCGTCTTGGGCTCGGTTCCGAAGACGCCCGAGTCGATGGTGATTGTCGAATCGACAGCCAACGGCATGGGGAACGAGTTTCACCGGCTGTGCCTGCTGGCGATGGACCCGCGCCGCCGCTCGGCTTGGAAGTTCGTCTTCTTCGCCTGGCACGAGCACCCCGAGTACCAGATGGAACTCGACTGCGCGGTCGGCGAGTTTGATCGTGACCTCAGCGCGGAAGAACGGGCACTGCAACGCCGCTTCCGGCTCAGCCTGGAGCAATTGCGCTGGCGTCGCTGGATGATCGAGGACGAGTTCAGCGGCGACGAGGAAGGCTTCAAGCAGGAATATCCTTCAACGCCGCAGGAAGCGTTCATCCAATCGGGACGGCCTTACTTCTCAACCAAGCACGTGGCGCGCGCTCCGGTCGTCGAGCCGGCGCTGATTGGCGACCTCTGCCAAGAACGCATCGGTACGATGCTCGAAACCTACGTGCTCCCTAACGACGACGGCGCTCTCAGGATATGGAAGCAACCCGAGCAGGGCCACATCTATACGCTCGGCGCGGACACCGCCAAGGGGCTCGACGTGAACGAGGGTGTAGGCCAGGCGGACCCGGACTGGTCGGTCGGGTGCGTGCTCGACTATCGCTCGGGCGAGCAGGTGGCCGTCTACCGCGCTCGTGTCATCGCCACGGAGTTTGGGCGCATCCTCGAAGCGCTCGCGCGCTGGTATGGCACTACGTTCGTCGTGCCGGAGGGCGACGGCCTGGGCCGCTCGGCTATCGAGGAGATGCTCCGGAGGCACTACCCAGCGGGCCTGATCTGGGCCGCCAAGCCCGACTTGCTGTCGAAAGGCAACGCCACCACGTTTCAGCTCGGCTACCAACCGACGCAGGTCAATCGCGTGCGGCTGCTGGCGCGCCTACAGCTCGCGGTGATCGACATGAGCGTGCTGGTCCGCGACGCCGAGACGCAGTCGGAGATGCAGACCTTCATCTACAAGCCCGACGGCAAGCCGGAACACCAATCCACATGCCACGATGATTGTGTTTTCGCGCTGGCGTACGCGCTGACGGGCATCCAGGACTTCCCGGTGAGCTACCTCAAGAGCGCCAACAGCGAGAGAATCGACCCCGAGGACGAGCCACCGACTCGGCTCAAGCGCTACGGGCGGCCGCTGCCTTCCCGCCGCGGCAGGCGCTGAGCCGCCCTCCCCGTCGAAACCCGGCGCGGCAGGCGTTGAGCCCTCTCCGTGGAAGCCCGCATACTATGCAGAACCCGCCGTTGAGGCGCCGAAGACTCTCCATGCGGAGGGCCTGCTTCCAATCGTCGATGAAGGCGTGGAACGCCTCGACGTCCAGGTCGGCACCGCCGGCGAATTTGGTCGAGAGGAACAGCGGGCTCAAGTCCGTCGAGGGTCCGAGCGGTCGCGGAGCGAGCAGAGCGGCGGGCGCTACGCCCAGGAGCGCTAAGAAGCGGCGGCGTTGCATTCCACCCAACCGTTGGACGCCAACCATGCCCGGAGTTTTTTTTCCTCTATCCGGAAGGCCTGCTCTCTATTCTCGGCCGCTTGTGAATCTCGCAACCGTTCCGTCAGTTCCTTCTCGGCTTCGGATACGAGGGTTCTTTTGTGCGTACTGATCGTGGTCCCTTCGTTGGTCAGATCGACGACCTCATCGAACCTTGCCTTCACTGCCTTGATAACGGGATCGAGCTGAAGCTCCGGTTTTTCCATCACAGCCCAATTGTAGCCGTCGCGCCGCCGAACTCCCTGATGAGTGTCCGACCAAATCATCCTGCCCCCAGCCGAACTGCGTCGGCTGCAAAGCCGTATCGAAGACGATTGGAATGCGGCGATCTCGGACCACGACGAGCGCATGGAGCGCTTCCGCGAGTATTACCAGCGCTGGCGTGTGCGCTACGACGCCCCCGACGAAGCCGAGCCCGACAAGAGCAACTTCCGTGTACCGCTTCTGAAATGGCATGTCACGGCCAAGCTTTCGAAAGAAGTCGAGGGCTTGCTGGGCAACGACACGGAGATCCGCGCCGAGGCGGTCGGGCCTTCCGACGGCCGCCGCGCCAAAAAAGTGGCGCGGTTCATGAACTGGCGTGTTTTCAACTCAATGGATTTCGTGAACCCGTTCGTGACCTTCGCGTTGCGGAAAATCCTCTTCGGCCGTTCGGTCGCCTACTCCCCTTGGCGGCGTGACACCTACGAGATCCCGCTGCGGGGCAGAATCCGCCAAATGCTGCATCGGCTCTCGGGCGGCCGCATCGGCGAGAGCGGTACCGCGGTCGATTATGAAGGCCCTGGGTTCGAGCCGCTGTGGCCCGATGACTTCGTCGTGCCCGCCGAGGAAGTCACCGACCTGCACGGGTTTACCTTCGTCTTCAGACGGTTCAACGAGACTTCCGGGGGCTTTTTCGAGGGGCTCGCGGATGGGCTCTATCAAGACAACAGCGAGCCGCACGAAGATCTCCAGCAGTTGTTCCTCAACGCCACGGCCGAGGGCTACCGCGACGCGGAGAATACGCAGGTTAAGGACGAAAACGACGAGGGTGAAGGCGTCACGAAGCGCGACGGCGCCTCCATTCGCGAGGGATTGCCAATCCGTGAGTGGTATGGCAAATGGCGCATGCTCCGCAATGGCGTGGAAGACGCGGAGGAACTTGACCTCAAGCAGCGTGAGTTGGTCGAGACGGAACTCGTCGTGCGCTATTCAAACGACCTGTCGCGCATCGTCGGCATCCAAGACCTCGCCGAGCAGTACCCGCTGACTCCGCGACGTCGGCCGTTCGTTGAAGCAGCGATGCCGGGCGACGGCTACTGGCCGCCTGGCTTCGGCGAGATCTTGGGCGAGATCGAGGCCGAGATCACCCAGACCAGTAACTTGGGCGTCGAGGCGGGACAGTTCTCGGTCGGCCCGTTGATCTTCTATCGGCCCGGCGTCGGCATCGACGCGGAGCGCACCCGCTACGAACCCGCCTCGCTCGTGCCCACCGATGATCCGAGCGGCGTGCGGGTCGTCACTTTCACCGCGGATCTGCGTTTCATCAACGAGTACATCAACTTTCTAATGGGCCTGGCGGAGCGGCTTGGGGTCAGTGATCTCAATACCGGACGCCAGTCTGACAAGCCTCAAGCGCCTAAGACGGTCGGCCAGACTGTCGCATTATTGGATGAGGCCAACGTACGCTTTGCCCTTGATAACAGGGTCTTCCGAGAGGATTTGACCAAGATCTTCAAGCACTTCTGGGAGCTGGAAATCATGTTCCTCCCGCCGCGTCAATTCTTCCGCGTTACCGAGGAGCAAGCCGAGGGCCTGTTCCCCGTGCGTGACGGCGGCGCGCATCTGGAGCCACGGGACAAGGTCGGGGATTTTGACTTCAAATTAAAGCTGGCGACCAGTGCTCACAACAAGGAAGTCGATCGACAGCGCGCCATGCAGTTGTTCTCGCTCGACATACAAAACCCGATCGTCGTCGCGAACCCCGTGTCGCTGTGGAAGGTGACGAACCGGCTCCACAAGGCGATGGGTGATGAGAACTTCGAGGACGTGATTCCTCGACCGCCCGAGGCTGACCGCTCGAAGCGGCCCGAAGAAGAGCTGACGCTGCTGATGCAAGGCGAGGCGGTGACCGTCTCGTCCCTCGACAACGATCACCTGCACGTCGCGCAGCACAAGAAAGACATCGAGTGGCTGATGGCGCAAGAGCCCCCGGACAAGCTGACAGCGCAGAAGCTTCTCGAACACATCCCGGCCCACCTGCAGCAGATTCAGCAGAAGGCGTTCATGCAAAGGCTCGCTCAGAAGACGGCCGAAAACGTCGATGAAATGCTCAAGCAAGGCGTCTCACCGACCGAACTGCTCTCTGGTGGCGCGCAAAACTCCCAAGCAGGAGCCGGCGGACAAGGCGGAGCTGGAGGCGCGGCGTGAAGCGCTCCAGGAGCTAGAGTCCTCTGACGGCTGGGAAGTCATTCTGCAAGCCGTTCGACTGAGCTTGAAGCATACGCGCGATCGACTGGAGACGGCCCAAGGCGAGCGGCTTATCGAAGCGCAGGGTGAGGCGCGGGCCTACCGACATCTGCTCAGCCTGCCGGGAACCTTGAAGGTACAAAGGCAATGAGATTCACTCAGCAAGAACTCGACAATATGTCGCCTGCCGAGCAGGCCGCCATCGACCCCGAAGAGTTGCCGCAAGACCCTGGCAGCACCGACGCGCCACCCCAAGTGGACCCCGGGCCACCCAAGAAGAAGCGCGGCCGGCCCCCCAAGAAGAAGTGATCGGACTCGTTCTCAAGGTCCACTGCCAGGCGCTCTGCAACCGCTGGGTAGCGCCTTCCAAGATCCTCAACCTCGGCCCCCATGTCGGCGTCTGCGAGGACTGCTGGCAACGGCACCTCGAAGCGCAGGCATTGCTCACGGACGGCGTGATTCCGAAGGGCTGCCAAAACTGCAACACGCCCCACGAAACCCTCAAGGAGCGCGCGGGGGCGGGCGAACTCTCCTACGTGCTGCATCACCTTGACGGCGTGTACGTGGCTATCTGCCCCTCTTGCAACGAACAGATTGTCCGCCTCCAGCGGCATCAGACGCGAGACACACCCTTCGGAGCCCAACTTAACCTATGACACGCCTTAAGTTCAACGCATTTTGGCGCGTAGTTTCCAGCAAGCTTTCCACCCTCGTTTCCGACGTCGACGGAGGAGCCACCGCCCCCGCTGACGTCGATACCGAAACAGGCTCGGACGCAGAGGGCACTGTCTTCTCGACCGGCGTTGTGCTCGACGACGAACCCGAGGGCATCCAGGTAGAACCAGGAGCCGAAGGCGCGGCCGCGGACGACGACCAGGGTACGGCGCCGGACACCTCGGCAGGAGATAAAGCGGCGGCCGACAAAGCGGACAAGGGCGACAAAGCCAAGCCCGACGCCCCCGTCACGAAGAAAGACTTGGCGGCGCTGAACAGCAAGATCGAAGAGCTGAAGTTCACGAATGAATACTGGCGCGGCAGAGCGGAAAGTGGCGCGGAGCCAGACGAAACCGAGACGGAGAGTCCGGCAGCGGATGCGTCCGATGCGGAAGTCGACACCTTCATCAAGGATCTGAATGAGAAGGGTCCCGACGCTATCCGCAAGGTCATGCGCAGAGAAGGGTTCCTGTCCGCGGCCGACGTCAAGAAGATGATCCGCTCCGAGGGCGGCCAGCTTCTGAAAAATCAAGAGCTGTTGCACATCCATCCGGGTCTCAGCGACAACACCTCCACGATTTTCAAGGAGACGGCCCGCCAGCTCAAGACCCTCCACCACACAGGGATGTCCGAGGGAGAGATGACCGCGCACGCGGTGAACCTGGCGGAATTGGCCTTGCGGCAGCGTGGCGAGTGGGACGGCAACAAGGAAGAAGTCGACGCGGAAGAGAAAGAGCGTCAGGAACGCGTCGCGCGGCAATCCGGCCCCGGGCGTCGTCGCGGGGCGATCGTCTCGCAAGACAAAACGAAGTTGACCAAGAATGAGGCATTCATCGCTCAGGAGATGGGCGTCGACCTCAAGACCGCGCTGAAGCACAAGCAGGAACACATTGTCGACGAAAGGTAAAAGTCCGCCGGCGCCGCCGGCGAACCCATAGAACGATGCCGTCCCAGCCAAACAGCAAAGCGTCAGGCCCCGTCGCGAAGCGCGTCACGCGAGCGCCGAGGAAGCGGCCCACCAAAGCAGAGCGGGAGAACAAGAAGCTCGCGGCGCGTATCGCGGAGCTGGAGGCCCTCGCACCTTCGGAGAACGCCGATCCCCGCCTGCCTACTCGCATGACGAACGAGGCGATAGCCAAGCGTGAGGCAGACCGCAGGGAACGCGGTGTGGAGAGAGATGGCCCGGCGGTCACGATCACCCGAGAGCCCTGGGAAAAACAGTTTGACCAGAAGGGCGACCAGCTCGCCGAGGGCCTAGAGCCCTTCGAAGTCCAAGACCCGATGCATGAGTGCATCAAGCGCCACACGCCCAAAGGCCATCGCGGCCGCATGTTGTCTGAGACGACCTGCCGCCTGCGGGGCATGCGCGGCTGGCACGTCGTGCTCGACGCGAAGGGTAACAAGTTCATGGTCGGCAATATGTTCCTCGGCTCGATGCCGGAAGAACGTGCCGTCCAACGCGAGGTCCATTACAAGGGCAAGGCCAGGGAGCAGTTGGCGAAAATCAAGAAACGCTTCAAGGCAAGCCAGGATCATGCCAAAGCGCATGATCTGGACACGGCAGGCAACGAGATCAAGATAAGTCGACGTGTTGTCGAAACGGCACCCGTCGAGCTGGATTAGCACGAGCTACAACAGGCTTCTTTCGTTCGTGCGCCTTCAGTGGCGCCCCGAGAGGCCAGACAAATCAGCCCTCACCTCACCGGCTTGCCCGGTGGCTTCGCTGAACCCAACTATTCTTCGACTGGGAGGTGGCCGCTATGGCCAACCGCGACAATCCTCATGGCCTCAGATACGTAGGCCGCTCGCTAGGCGGCGGCTACAACAGCGTCGTCCGGAAAGACAAGGACGTGTCGGAAGGCACCGCCATCTTCCGTCACGACATCGTCGAGATGGAGGCTGATGGAAACATTGCCCCTGGCGGCTCGCCGGGGACGACCCGTTTCTATGGGGTCGCTCTCAACCATGGCGCGGCCTTGACGGCGACCGAGCACGACGTCATCTGGAATCCCGATGCGCTCTTCGTCATCCAGGACAACAACGACACCGACGGCGTGGCCGCGGCCGACATCGGAACTTCGCTGGCCAACGTCGAGCTGAACACCGGCAGCTCCCTAACGCTGGTCTCGGGGCACGAGCTGGACGAGTCCACCATCGCCAACACCTCCACGCTCGATCTGCGGCTCATTAACCTGTTCCGACAGACCGGGAACGCCTTCGGGTCGAACGCCGACGTCGTCGTTGTCATCAACAAGCACCTGATGAACAAGGAAACCACGGGCATCTAAAACCGGGCAAAAAGCCCCGCCAATCGCACTTTTGGGAGCCAGAAAATGATCACAAGAAGTCTGTTCACCGATACCATGCTTGAGTCGGCGCTGCCCGCGATCGACGCGGTCATGCATCAAACGGCGAAGAAACACCCGGAAGTCCGGCCACTGGTCTTCGATATCCGCAAGTCAACGCGTGGCATCGAGCAGGTGACCGAGATCACCGGCTTGGGACCGTTCGTTGTCAGCGATGAGGGTGCCGACTTAGAGCTGGACAGCCCGGAACAAGCGTTTGACAAGACCTACCTCCATTTGAAGTATCGGCTGGGGTTCCAGTACTCGACCGAATCGTTGGAGGATGGCAAGTTCCGAGAGATCAAGGCGCAGTCGAAGAACCTGATCCGCTCGGCCCAAGACACGCGAGAGACCCTAGCCGCCGCCGTCTTCAACGATGGGCACAGCGACACCGGCCCGGATGGCGTTTCGCTGTTCAGTGCCAGCCATCCGCTCGCCAAGATCGGCGGGGTGCAATCCAACCTGATCGCGGCAGCCGACCTCGACGTGCCCTCGCTGATGGACATGCTCACGATCTTCCGGACCTGGGATCATCACTCGGGCATTCCGGCCGCGATCACGCCCAAAACGCTGCTCATTCCGCCCGCGCTGGAGTTCGTCGCGGCGGAGATTTTGCGGGGCGACATGAGGAGCGATACGGCCAACCACACGATCAACGCAATGAAGGCCAGAGTAGGCCTTCCTTCCTTCCAATCCATTTTACTGTGGGTTTATTTAAGTGACCCGGACCAATGGCAAGTTTTGGCTTCTCCGGATGAAACAGGCCTTGCCTGGTACGACCGTAAGAAGCTGAAAGTAAAGGCCTGGCAGGAGAATAAGTCGGACTCTGCCATCGTCGCTGGACGCATGCGTTTCTCGGTCGGGTACGACACGTATCTCGGTGTCGGCGGCTCGCCTGGGCAGTAAGTTTGCGTGGCTGTTTTTGGGGGCCTTTGCGCCCCGCGTGAAAGAGTATAGGAGAACACGATGGCTTCTGTCAACGCCGCGAAGGCTACCAATTTCGGGCCGAACCTGGTCCAAGCCGCCGGCTTTATCGGCTCGCAGTTCATGACGCAGGGCCAACACTGGTTTGTGCGTCCGGGGACCGGCTCGGACGAACACGACGGCAAGACACTGGCTTCGGCCTTCAAGACGCTGCCGAAAGCGCAGGCGGCCGCCACGGCGAACCAGAACGATATCGTGTTCCTCGTCGCCGAGTCCAACTCGGCCGGGTCAACCACGGCACGGGTCTCGACGGCTCTGGCGGTGGCTCTTGACTGGGCGAAGGACCTGGTCCACCTGGTGGGCCTCAACGCGGGCGGCGCTATCGGGCAGCGATCGCGCATCGCGTTCGACTCGGATTTCGTGACGGCGACCAACCTTTTCACCCTCTCCGCTAATGGATGTTTGATCTCCGGAGTTCATCTATTCCAGGGAGTCGCGGATGCAAACCCGACCGGCTGCCTGCTTGTGACCGGCGAGCGGAACCACATCGAGAACTGCCACATCGCCGGCATCGGTCACAACGATAACGACATTGCCGGGGCCTACTCCGTGAAGCTGACGGGCGACGAAAACATGTTCAAGGACTGCACGATTGGGCTCGACACTATTTCTCGCGGCACAAATGTTAACAGCGGATTGCTTTTGGACGGCGGAGCGGCTCGGAACATCTTCGATCGCTGCCTGTTCATCGCCTTCCTGGAGCACGCCACGAAACACGTCCACGTGCGTTTGAATGATACGGCCGCGATCGACCGCTTCCTGCTGTTCCGCGATTGCATCTTCGACTACGAGTCGAGCAACTTCACGGCCGCCGGCACAGGCGTCATGGCCGTGCCCGCCATCACCCAGGGCCGCGTCATCGTGTTCAACTGCATGGCCTTCTCCGACGCCCCGGGCACGACCATCAAGTGGGACGTCAACGACAACAACAAGATCTACATCCACGGCTCGCCAACGCCTGCCGCCGACACCGTCGGCGTCGCTCGGGTCGTCTAGGGCTTCTCGCCGGCTCAGGGAAAGTCTCGCTCGGGCACTGGCGAACTGACAGTTATGCGCCGCCTCATAGCAGCACTTGCCGTCCTTGCTCTTCTCGTCATCCCCGTGCTCGCAAGCGGGCAGGTCTTTCGCTCGGTCCGGCATCCCAGGAACTTCGCGTACTACAAGGCCACAACGCTGTCGGGGGCGGTCGAGACCGTCACCATCCAGCAGCCCGCCAGTGGCGCTAGAAGCGTCTACTTGCAGTCCCTCACGCTCTCGACGAACGCCGCCACTACCTTCACCCTCAAATTCGATGGCACGGCCGCGACGACTATCGCGGGTACGGTCCTGGCGCTCTCACGCGATCGCGCCGCCGGTGCCGCCACGGTCTGGCACAGCTCCAATGTCGGCCTCGGATCGACGCTCCACACCTACACGATGGCGGCGGACGAGGAGATGACGATCGACCTCTCGCACATCGTCATGCTCGGCGACGGGACGGCCAAGAACATCTCGATCGCGACCAATAATGTCACGGCGGCCGTGGAGATCACCTTCAACTGGGAGGAGCGCTAAATGCTAGCCAGACTGCTGGGGCTGTCCGTCCTGTTGGCGTCGAGCCTGGCCGCGCAGGCCATCCTTGAAATGAGCGGCGGCCGCACCGTATCCGGCGTAAGCGCCGCCGGCGATGTGCTCTGCGGGGATGCAACTGGGCTTGCCGTCGCGTGCGACACGGTCTCCGCTTCGTACGCCTCCAGCCGACTGTCGATCCCGAACCTGACCGTCCAGCCAGGAAGTGACACAACGAGCTGTGTTCAGACCCTTGATGCGGATGGGGGGATTCCCGTCTTCAATGTTGACTGTACGAATGAGCGGATTGGCATCGGCATAGCGCTCCCCGGCCGCCAACTGTCACTCTACCGAGACGACGCCTCGGGAGGCTCGCAACCGCAGCTCCAGATCGAACAGGACGGAGCCGGGGATGCGGGGCTCCAGTTCTTGCTCTCTGGACTACGCGGTTGGGACATAGGAATCGACAACTCCGACGAGGATGCGATCAAGTTTGGCTCCCAATCTTCCGCGACCTGGGCCAACTCTCGGTTTGCTATCTACCCGTCGGGAGTCTACCTTTTCAAAGACCCGACGGCCACAACGGGAAACACGCAGCTCCTACTGAGGGAGGGTGCCGCGGTCACGAATCCCCTCATCGCGCTCCAGACCGATGGGGACGTGGAGTTCATGTCCTTCAGCTCGCAAGGGCTCGACGTGACCACGGGCAGCGTCATCTTCGCGGATTCGGCCGCTGTGGCGAGTGAAACGGCCACGGTGTTGGGGCTCGGGAATCTGTTCCACATCACGGGGACCACCACTATTACCTCCGTCACAATTTGCGACGCAGCCAACAACGGGCGCTTGGTGACGCTTATCTTTGACGGCGTCCTCACTTTCACCGATGGATCCAATCTCGTTCTGGCCGGCGATTTTGTGACCACCGCTGCCGATACGATTCAAATGGTTTGCGACGGCACGAGCTGGCACGAGACGAGTCGCAGCATCAACTAAGGAAGGAAGAAAAATGAAACTACTACTTGTGCTCGTTTTGCTCGCGCTTCCGCTCGTCGCGGCCACGGAGACGGCTACCGTGACCGTGCCCAATGCTCAGGCGGCAGAACTCGCCACAGTCGTCGAGTCTTGGATTCAGGCACAGGTCCACGCCGACGGCTCCCTCAAGTATCCCGGCCGGACAGCACAGGCTCGTCGGACGGCTTTACTGGACAGCATTCTGCGACTCGGTCTGCGGCGGGTGATTCGGAGTGCTTGCCAACAGTTCCCCCGCGATTGTCCGGCGCCCATTCAGTCGGCGATGGAGGACAAAAGGACGGCGGATTCGGGCGTCACTAGTGGCATCTACACGCTGATCCGGTGAAAAAGCATGGCAGCCACCTTCGGAACCCTACGGCTGATCTGCGAGGCGCGTTTCCCCGGCTTAACAACCGAGCTGCGGGACTTCTACATCCAAGAGCGGCGACGCCTGGTGCTCGACTCAGCCGATTGGAACCCGTTGCACACCCACGGGATTCTGAACACCGTCGCCCTGGTGAACGCCGGTACGGTCGCGATCACAGCCGGATCGACCGCGGTCGTCGGGACGTCGACAGCTTGGACCTCCGCCATCAGCGGCCGCGAGTTCCGTGGCAGCGGGCGCAGTGAGTTCTACGGGGTCACCTTCGTCAGCTCGACCTCGCTGACGCTTTCGCGGGCCTGGGAAGGCGACACGGTCACGGCGCTGACCTACAAGATCTTCGAGCGTATCTTCAACCTCGCGAGCGACGTTGACGTGCTCGAATCCATCAAGCGGATCACGGGCGGTGGCGCGGACATGGATCAGGTTTCGCAGGAACGACTGGACGAGACCGCTCCTTCGCGCCCGATCTTTGGGCCACCGAACCGCTACGCCCTGCACGACTACGACGAGACGAACGACCTGGCCACCGTGGAGCTGTACCCGATCCCCGACACCGCCTGGGGCATCCCGTATCGCTACACCAAGCGGCCGGGGGATTTCACCGTGACATCGTCGCCTCTGGAGTCGTGGATTCCGGCCGGCTTGATTGTCGAAGGGGCTCTGGCCGATCTGGCGGGGCCCGCTGGTGAGCCCGCGGCGGCGGCCGCGCACGAAGTGAAGTTCCAGGCGCTGCTCACGGTTTTGATTCGGAAGGAAGCTCGGCGGCGCGCGGCGCGGCCGATGCAGATGCCTCTTCGTCACACCCGCCATCGTCGGCTGCGCGGTCAGCATGCTCGGCGGCCTCGCTTGTAGCCCTGAGTCGAACCCTGGCTCGTGCTTGCGCCTCATGCACGAGCCTCCTGATCTCACCCGGCTTGCTTGTCTCACTACGGATGTCTCGCATGAACCAATCTTAGACCCGGTCTCGGCGAACTCTAAGAGGCAGTGACCCTCACGCAGATTCTCACGCGCGTCTACGAGCGTCTCGACGACGACGGCACCTACTACACCTCGATCGAGGTTGTGAATCGCGTCAACGAAGGGCAACGCTTCCTGACGTTGCTGGCGTTGCCCCTCGAGAAGACGGCGACGCTGACGCTGACCGCGACCACTACCTTCTACCACCTGCTCAGCGACTCGGGGTTCAAGGACTTTCTGCTGCCGTTGCGTGTCCGCGTGACGGGCGCGGCCCGTGTCCGAGCGGCACGACTGTCCGACCTGGCGGCCGCTGATTCGAACTGGGAGACGCAGGCAGGCACACCCACGCGCTACGCGTTGCTGGGGCTCGACTTGCTCTGTCTGAACCAGCAGCCCGCCGGCGGCGCGGTCACTCTCGATATCACCTTCGCGCACGGGCCCGCCGTTCTGGCCGCTGCCGGCGATACCCCCGAAGTGCCGGAGGAGTACCACCTCGACCTGGTCGACTACGCGATCCACGCGACCCGCGCGAAGGAGGGTGGCCAGGAATTTCTTGACTCGGTCGGGATGCTGCGCCGCTTCTTGTTGTCCGCCGACAAGCTCAACCGGTACGTGCGGGCTCGCTCGCTGGGTAAACGATACGACCGGCTTCCCGCCGAACTAAAGAAGGTAGACCTCTCGCGGCTCGTGAAGGCTCTGGCGCCACCAAGAGCGCACCGCAAGCCGCTACTGCTTCAGGAGCGCGGCGATGGCTGACAACCGATTGAAACTTATCACGGTGTTTGTGCTGCTGTGTGGCGTTATCTATGCCCAAGGCGTGATCGAATCGAGCAGCGCCGGCGGCGGCGGCGGCGCCGTAGCCGCCGACATCACGACCGGCCTGGTGAACCACTGGCCGATGGAGCAGGATGCCGGCACAACGGTGACCAGCACCGGCTCGGATGAGGATACTCTCACCCTTGTAAATACGCCGACCTGGACCACTGGTTCCGCTGCCGTGGGAACCCGTTTCTTAGACTTCGACGCGGCCTCCTCGGAATGGGCATGGGCGGACTGGACCGTACCCGCGTCCACCGATGATCTGACAATCGCCGGTTGGTGGAAGGGTACCGATGGCAATGGCGATATCTTTTTCGCGGTGCATGGCACTTCGTTCTCCGCCTCCCCGGCATTGGCCGTACAGAGCTTCGGTTCAAACTGGCGTGTGTTCATTGAAACCGTATTGCAAGACTCCCCCCGGATCTCGCTGAGCGTATGGAACCATGTCTCGATTACCCGGGAAAACGGCGTCGTCACCTTTTACATAAACGGCATCTCGGTTCGGGGCTGGGCGGCGACCGGGCAGGACTTCGGTGCTTGTTTTTTCTTGCTTGCTGCCTCGGCGGGCTCGGCGGGCGACGATTGCGACGGCGGTCCCGCCAACTTCTTTGACGGTGGGATCGACGATGTGCGGATCTACAGTCGGGCTCTCACCACAACGGATCTGGCGGCGTTGGTCGCCCTCTAGGACTGATGACCACTTACGCACAAATCCGGACGATCGGGGAGCACACCAATGGCTGACGACATCACACTTCCGGGCACTGGGTCAATCGTCGCGACCGATGAGGGCGCCGGAAGCCGCCACGCGCAGCTCGTCAAGCTGGCCGTCTCGGCCGACGGCTCCTTAACCCTGCTGCCGGGCGACGCCGCGAACGGCCTCGACGTCGATGTGACGCGGGTCGGCGGCAATGTCACGGTGGTGCAGGCAACGGCCGCCAGCCTCAAGGTCGACCCTTCCGACGTCACGAGCCCGATCAGCGGCACCGTCACGGCGCAGGCCGCGGTGAGTGCTCCTGTCTTCGTACGCCTCTCCGATGGTGTCTCGGCCATCACCGCGCTGCCCATCACCGACAACGGCGGCAACATCTCGATCGACGATGGCGGCAACATCATCACCGTCGACGGCACGGTGCAAGCCGCGCAAAGTGGCACGTGGAACATCAATACCTTGGCGTCGATCACGGCCCCGGTCGCGGTGACCGACAACGGCGGGGATCTCTCGATCGACGATGGCGGTAACTCCATCACCGTTGACGGCGCGGTCACGGCGACGCAGGGTACGGCGGCCGCCTCCTCGGGTGGTTGGCCCGTCAAGCTGACCGACGGCACGCTCAACGCGACTCTGACGAACATCTCGTCCGACAACGCCCTGGACGTAAACATCGTGCAAACGGTGGGCGCGGCCTCGGCAGTCGACGAAAGCACCTGGGTCGAAGGAACAACGAAGTTCGGGGTGGTCGGCGGCATTCGGCTCGACTCGCCCGCCAGCGCACCCGCCGATAGCGAGGCAGCCGCGTTTCGCATGACGCAGCACCGCGCGCTGTTCACGACCCTTTTCGACAGCTCCGGAGCGGAGACGGGCGTCTCAGCTAAACCACTGCGCGTCGACCCGACTAACACCACCAATCAGGACGTCAACCTGAACGATTCCGCCGGCGCGGCGTTCTCGCAGACCAACCCGCTGCCGGTGCATCACTCCCACGTCGACAAGGTCATCCAGTCGTTGCGGGTCACGTTCTCGGCTTCGCAGTCCAACCAGACGTTGATTACGCCGGCCAGCGGCAAAAAGTTTGTTGTGGTCTCGATCCACATCAAGGCCACCGCGGGCGGCCTGATCACGATCTATGACGATTCGCTGACCACCGCGACGACGATTCTCGCACAGACAATGGCGACCGAAGACATCGTGGTCTACGAGCCGCCAGGCGGCCGCGTTTCCGGAGCAGCCAACCGAGTCATCAAGTACGACACCGGATCGGGCGCCGTGGGCGCGCTCGTCATCTACGGCTACGACAGCGACTAATGCGAATGGACTAACGCAACTAATCCAAATGGTGTTTGCAAGGGATTTCGGAGAGAAAGCTGATGTTTATTACTGTCGAACAGCCAGGGGGCGAGCCGATTCTGGTGAACCTGACGCTGATGAAGGTGGCGCGAAAACTCAAGGCCGTACGCTACCCGAAGGACGACTCGCACCCGATCACGCGCGAGCCCGAGCCTGTCCAGTATATTCTCACTCTCGGCGACGGGGCGAAAATGGTCCGCGTTGTCGATTCCGGCAACATCGCCATCATCGACCGTTACCTAGAGCGGGAGCTGGCGTTGACAGACGCCTTCATGAGCGAGGGGTAGCCGCGTGTCGCTCCTGCTTCTCTTCCAGCCCAGTACCGGCGAGCAGCTCACCGATGTGGACGAGCTGATCGCGGGCATCGTGTTGCTGCTCAACGCGGCGAAGCTGGATACCCTGACCGCGGTTACGGAGGCCGAGCTGTTCGAGTTCGCCGACGAAGCCTCCCTGCGCCTGGCGCGCGGCGTGGCGCTGTTCGTGACGTCCGGCACGATCACACAGACCGGAGGCGCCGCTACCGTGGCGCTGCCAACGCGGCATCTCTCCACCATTCACGTCTCGGCCGAGAACGACGCGGACGGCGTGCAGCACTCGCTGCGGGAAGGTTCGGTGGCCGAGTTTGAGGCGCTGGACAGCGCTTGGGAAACGGCTGCCGGCGACGTTGAGCGCTGGTCGCAAGACCAGGAAGGCCTGGCGACGTTGCGGGTCTACAAGATCAACGCGGCCAACACCACCTTGCAGCTCGTCTATCACGAGCACCACGCCACCTTGTCCACGGCGGCCGCCGTTTGGAACGTACCGAAGCCAGTCGGTGACGTGCTGACCTGGGCGATGCTCGCCGAGGTGCGCTCTCGCGAGTCCGACGAGGCGATGCCGGAGGTGGCCGAGTACGCCCGGCAGAGAGTGGCCGCCTACGAGGAGCTGTTCCGCCAGTACTGGGGGTCCGCCCAGTAATGGCCTTCCGCAGCAAAGACCTGAAGCTCCTCGCGGCTCCCCTGAATCTCGCCACCCCGGGAGACAAAATAGGTCAAAGATACTCGCAAATCATGTCGAACTGGCGCATCGACGGCAAGGGACACCTGCGATCGCGCGAGGGCATGGAGCAGGTCGGGACAACGAATGTTGGGGAGCGGATCCACACGCTCTTCAAGTCGGGACACTCGATTGGCATGTACGTGGCGGCCGGCTCGGACCTCTACGCCGATCAGGGCGGGACCAACCTCTCGGCCAGCTTCGATGGCGCGCGCGTAGGCGCGGCAAACGCCGGGGTGTTCGCATATTTCATGAATCGCAACGGGGCCAAGAAACGCAAGCAGGGCGGCTCCCTGCGAAATTGGTCGATCCTGCCGGCGAGCGGCTCGATCGGTAGCGCGGCGGGCACGGGAACGGGCCTCGGGAACGGTGACTACTTGGTCTACGTGACGTTCGTGAGCGGCGATGGCGAGGAGTCGAACCCCTCGGAACCGATCGAGGTGACCCTCACGAACCAACAGCTTATTCTGACGGGAATTCCGATCTCTCCCGACCCCCAAGTCAGCATCAGGAGGATCTACATCGCCGGCGGCACATTATCGCAGGCCCTACTTTTGGTGGAGATCTCCGACAACACAACGACCTCGATCACTGTCAACGTCGACGAGAGCTTGATCGTCGTCAATCCCGGCATTGAGATGCGCACGGACCGCGATCCGGTGCCCAATGGCCGCATCCTCGCGGGGCCTTATTTCCAGCGCTTGATCGTCGCTTCGACCGAGGATGAACCGCATGCCTATTGGTGGACAGATACAAACGAGTTTAGTTCGATCAGCGCGTTTTCGAAGAACTTTATTGGCGGCGGCGACTTCCCCATCCTGGCAATTACGCATCATCAGCGGATGCTGATTTTCTACAAGGCAGACGGCGTTTGGCGGCTTCAAAACGATCCCGCGACCACCGGCGATCAGGAGAAAACGAACGCCTCGTTCGGTCCGGTGGGGCTGCATGCGGTGGTCTCGGCGAGCAGCCTGGATTACTTCGTGTCGCCCACGGGTGCGTACGCCTTCGACGGTGACCGTTCGGTTGAGATCTCGCAGCAGGTACGCGGCATTTGGGAAGGCGACCGCTACATCCCGATCACACCCGGCTTCTCGGTGAGTCCGATGACGAGAGACCCGGATGCGCGCGCCACAACGGCCATCGGTTTCGACGGCCGCCGCGTCTGGATCTCCTACCCGGAGCAGGGCTTCAGCTCGCCGAACCGGACGCTGATTTACGACCCGCAACAGAACGAGTGGTCCGGTCACCGCGTGGCGGCGGCGGTGGGCAGTGGCGAGGGGTTCACCGAGTTCGCCTACGATCCGGCCACGGCCAAGTTCTACGGGGCGTCGACCGACGGCTGGTTCTATCACCTCGCATTTGGTGGGACGGATGCAGGCAGCCCCATCCCGGTCAGGTATTTCTCGCACTACGAGGACTTCGGGGAGCCCGACCTCGACAAAATCATCGACGACCTGGTGATCAAGGGTAACGCCCAGGGGCAGAACATCACGGTCAAGCTGTGGGCGAACAATGGCGAGACCGAATACGCTCTTGGCACCTTCAATCGGACCGGGGCGTTCCGGCAGGTCTTCAGCGCTCGAGACGCCAGTATCACTACCGAGGTAGGTCTCAGGGGGCGCAATGTCGCCATCGACTTGAACGGCGACGTCTCCTCGACCCAAGCGGTCGAGATCGACTCCGTCGTCCTGCACTATCGCTTTGAGCAGCGTGAGTCGCGCAGTTTCGACTCCGGTCCGTTCACGCTTGGCACCGAGAAGGTCAAGACCTTGTACCGCTTCGAAATCGACTTGGAAAGCATTAGCAATGTTGTGTGGACGCTCGAATCGGACCTACCGCAGAATGCACTCGTGGTGCGCGCCACGGGGACCCTGCTGAGGACCAACGGGGTGCGCCAAAGCGTGTTTCTCAAGCTGGATAGTCCCGTCGACGGCATACGATTCCGTCTCACGCTGGAGTCAACATTGTCGGCCGACCAGGGCTCACAACCTTTCCGCGCCCACGACGTGTGGGTTGAGATGTTAGTGATTGGCGAATACATCGCCGGCGATGCCGGCGACTGTTTCGAGACCCAGGCGATGTCGTTCACCTAACGGCCGCTGCCTTGACCAACGCTACCGAGATCGCATGGACCGCCCGCTCCTCCGCCGTGGCGATATGCTCGACGTCACGGTTGAGCAGAGGTTCCAAGTGGATGTGCAACAGTTCGTGAACGATCGTGAATTCCATGCCCATATCGAACCGCCAACGCGGGTCGGTGTCGCGCGGGTCAATCAACTGCATCACCGCTCTCTTCTTGCCAGCGAAGGTTTGCATCGTACCGGAGCAATCTTTAGACAGGTCGTAGTGGCGGACCAGCTCGACCTCGACATCCCAGTCCTCCAGTCGCAAGACTTGCTGCCATAGCCTCGTAACCCGCTCGGCCGCGCAACGCACCGCCTCGACCTTCCCCTCAATCCGCATACCTCAAATGTTCGCGCACAGCGGACGAACCTTCAAGCGAGTGCGCGCTCCCCCGAGCCGCGAACTCACCCCACCTCTGGAGAGGGTCCACGGACCGACCCTCCCCGGAGGCCCTAAACGAACGGGAGAACTACATGAAACTCTTACTTGCTTGCCTGTTGCTGATGAGCTTCGCCGTACCGCCTGCTGTTGCCGCCGAGGCTCCCTGCGTCGGCGTCATGTGCGCCTTCTTCGCTACCGGCCCTGGCCGCCCACCCGCTATCGAAGATCAAACCCCGCCTGCCGGCTTCCTCATGATCTTCGGCGAGGAGCCGCCCCCGTTTGGAGTTGGCGGACAACGAATCAACCTGACCCGCGACATGGCTCCCGCCATCGCCTGGAGGAGAGCGCGCCGCGAGTTCAAGGAGCTGGCTGACTTCTCGATGGATGCCACTGTCGTCGAGGGCATCATGACGCACACCGGCGGCACGCCGCTGGCCTGGACAAACCAACGAGGCAAGAGCTTCATCGCCGTTGTCGGTGGGCCTGTTGATCTCTTCCGCATCCCGACCTCCATCTTCACTAGCCCGAACATCGCCGCCATCAACCAAATCGTCGCGGTGATTCACAACATGGTCAGCCGCGGAGCCTGCGTTCCGTCCGTGCCCGCCGGCGGCTTCGGGACAGAAAAGCTCAGCGCGAACAACAAGCGCAACTGCGAGAAATGAATGCCGATCTCCGGCGTCAAGGAAGTCAAGGACTTGCGGCTCATCTACGAGGGCACCGGCAACGCGACTCTGACGTGGAAATCCGACATGCCGGGTGGCGTCTTGGTGGTTCGCAAGACCATCGACTCGACCAGCTCGTGCAAGTTCGTCGACACCAACGGCGAGCGCGAGACCCTGCGGATTCCGCTCGACGGGATCGAGGGTCAGCTCCACCAGATGAAGATCGTTCCCGACACTGGCGTGCAGATCAAACTGTTCGAGGCCTATGTCCGGTTTCGGACCATCGGCGTGTTCATTGACGGCGCTTGCGGGGAGATCTTCGAGACGCCACCACTGTCGTTCGCGGGTTGAAATGTGGGCTTCCAACACAACAATCTCTTCCGGAAGTTCGAGATCGACCGCCGCTTCATTCCGGCGGACGGCTCCGTCGGCCACTTCCGCTGGGAGTTTCGTACCGAGCGGCCGGGCACGGCGGGCCAGGTCACGCGCGCGAGTGGCCTGATTACGCTCGCCGCGGGCGAGTTCTCGCGCCGACCACAGCGGATCAACCTGCCCGGGGAAACGCGCGGCCATCAATATCAGCTCCACTTCAAGCCGGCGACGACGAGCGACGGTATCGGGCAGCTCCTCATCTACGGCATCCGGGTCTACGCGAAGATCCAGCAGCCTCATCAGGCGACCGGCTGGCAATGGTACCCGGTGCCGATGGAAGGCACCTCGGACACCTGGACGGAGAGTGCGCTGCCAGGCATCGAGCCGAGCAGTAAGAACTGGTCCGAGGCTCCGTTGCCGGTCGAACCCACGGCCAAGACGTTCAGAGAGTCGAGGCTGCCGATCGAGTCCACGGCTGACTCGTTCCGGGAATTCCGCGTCCCCGTCGACCCGACCGCTCCGAGTCCGAGTTGGGTGACGCTTCCGGTGGACCGCTAATGCCCGCCTCGGGCGTGCGGTACCTCTCGCGGGCGTTGCCCGAATACATCCCGAAGTCGACCTTGCAGGAAGACATCCACGCCCTCACCGAGGAGACGAGCAAGAGGTTTCGCGAGCTGTACGCCGATGAGAGTGGCGCGGGCGGCGCGGGCGGCGCGGCCGCCGGCGATGTGTTTCTGATCCCCGTGCCCGTCACGGCCAACCTGATCATCACGGAAGCTGTCTTGGCTGCGATTGACCCGGTGGCGTTGGGGAATCATCCTATTTACGTTGCGGTGCTGCAAGACTCCACGGGCGGGCATTTGATCCAGTGGGCCGCGACCGACTTCCACGGCCCATCGACAGCAGCGGTTAACCAGCCGTCGAACGACTGGTCCGTCGACGACGGACCGAATCGGGCCACGCTCTATCACCTTGTGCGACACCCGGCCACGCTTAAGTGGTGGCTGGCTTCGTGGATTTCCTATGACAAGCCGGCGGTGGTGTGAGCGCGATGCGGTGTATCTCTTTTTTGTTATATTTGCTTGTTTGCTCGGCGCTGGCGAGTGCCCAATCGTTCGATCGACTGATCCTGCGCCCACGCGCCCAAGGGGACGGCACCTACCTGCCCGCCGTGCTCAAGTTTTGCGGGTCGGACGGTTGGCCGACGTCGGACCCGGAGTGCGTTGGTCTCCAAGCGCCCGAGATCGTGGAGCGCTACGACCTGTTCTGGCCGCCCGCCGCTCCGGAGCTGCCGAGCTGCATCGACGTGACGCCCACGGGGCAGATGGGCTTCACCGCTTGCGGCGCTGGTCTGATCTTCCTGTCGACCTCGGACGCCATCTTTCCGCCCACCGACCCCGCCAGTTGGAGTCGCACCCAGGCTGGGCCGTCCATCCTGGCGGCGTTCATCGAGATCCACGCCGAAGTCAACGACCACGCGCAGTGGACGTTCGTGGTGCCGGTCGGCTTCACCAACCAACCAACCCTTGTGGTTTGGGGCGAAAGCGGTGGCTCCGCCGACGAGTTCGAAGCTTCCATCCGCTGCATTCAGCCCAACAACAACGAGGACTGGACGAATGGGCCCTTTGACTCGGCGAACACCGGGACCTGGATCTCGCCAGGCATTAGCGGCCTGAATCAGATGGTGATTCCGCTCCTTAACAACGACGGCATGGAAGCCGACGACATCTGCCAGCTCGACCTCACCAAGAGCGTCGGCAGCGGCATCTCGCTCTACTACCAACTGGAGATCCGATGATGAGGCATGGAAACGTGTGCCGTGATCTACCTCTTCGGCTTCATCACTGGTTGGTTAGTGTGCTGGTGGCTCTTTGTTTTTCGTTGGCCCTCGTAGCGCAGTCCTTCGACCGCTTGCTGCTGCGGCCCCGCGCCGACCAAGGGGCGACGACCTGGACGCCAGGGTATCTGCGGTTCTACGATTCCCAGTGGCCGGGCTCGATCGAGTACGTCGGCCTACAGGCGCTGTCTGGATTGGAGCGCTACACGCTCACGTTGCCACCGGCGGGGCCCCTCGTCGATTCCTGCATCGTCGTGGACACGGACGGGCTGATGAGCTTCGTCCCGAAGCAGACCGCCGATGCCTGCCGGGCAGGCAAAGCTTCTATCCCGGGCGGCGATGTCGGTCTGAACACGCAAGAAGTGAATGCCGAGTCGTTCGAGTGGGACATTGCTACCGTCTCGCTGTCGGGGATCGACCCGTTCTGGGTCCGCACCTGGGCCGCGGCCGGGGCCATCACCGTGGACGGAGCCTGGCTCTTCGCGGTACCTGGCGGCTTGTCCGACCCGCCGGTGCTGACGCTGTGGGTCTACTCATCGAGTGGCATAGGAACCGATACGTTCGAAGCGCGTGTGGGTTGCGTGACCCCGCGCGAGACAATCGCGTTTGGCTCCTTGGTGTTCGACAACGCGAACGCCGGCACGTTGATTCCCGCGTCAGCGGGCCGATTGCACTTACTGACGTTCGACCTGGACAGCCGCGACGGCTGGGAGGTCAACGATTTGTGCCTGGTCAACGTACGGCCAACGACGAGCGGCAACCTGACTTTCTACCTCTGGATGGAGATCCGATGATGTGGTCTAAGATCGTGAGCTTGTGGCTCGCCTGTGCGCTGACGCTGTCGGGCGCGGGTGCGCTTTCCTTCGACGGCACGAACGACTGGTTCGAGTGCGACGCGTACTCGATGGATGCCGCGGTCGAGGAGGTGGGAGTCATGGTGTTCGTGTCGCCTGACTTCGCGTCCAGCTCCGGGACCACCTTCGGCATCGTCGGGAACTGGGACCCCGCCGGCTGTCTCCGCGGCTTCCGGTTAGGGTGGGAAGGCACGGTGAAACGCTTCCGGTTCGAACACTCCAGGATCACTGGCCTCGGACCCTGTCCACCTAATGGACCCTTCGCCTCCGCCTGCGATATGGCCCAGTCGTTTTCGGCTGGAGACCTGATCGGCATCTACGGGATTCTCAAGGATGGCTTGCAGCAGTGCCAGGCGGTGAACTTCACCACGGGCATTCAGTCCGCGGGAAGTTGTGGCGGCGGGTGTACCCAATCCACCACTGTCTTCAATTCGCCCCTGGACCTGCTCGTGGGCGACGATGGCGCGGGCAACCCCTGGAAGGGCGTCATCCACCAAGTGCTACTTCTGACGGGCGCGGCCAAAAATAGTAACTTCAGCCAGCTCCCCGCCTTTCGAAAGCTGCGGTTCATCCCGCAGTTCACGGGCACGCGAGGCACGGACGGTAGCGGTGGCATCGTCACGATCGTTACCGCCGCTTGGAACATGGAATCGGAGACAGCGAGTCTCGACCAGGTGCGCGGGGGTGGGCTGTCCTGCACGGCCGTCGGATCTCCGACTCCGGTTGGGACCCAGATGCAAAGATGAGCGCATGCGTTTGGCTCGAATAGCGGCATGGATTGTGTTGATGGTCAGCGGGTCCCTCGGCGGGCTCCATGTCGGAGAGGCGGTGTCTGCGTGGGCTTCCGAAACGAGACTCGTCGCGGTAGACGCCCAGAAACCCACGCTCAGCCCCCAGCAATGGATCGAGTACTATCAGTTGGGCTCCGACCTGCTCTACAGGCAGCTTCTGGCGGCCAACGCCCGCATTGAAGAGCTGGAAGCTAAGACCAAAGGCATGCGTTTGGAGGCGGAAGCGCGCCTCGCGTTGGAAGCCTCTCTCGCCTTTCGCAATCGACTACTGGGCGACTCGGGGTGTAGGATTGTGGAAGCGGACGCCAGCATCGTCTGCCCGGAGGTATCAGATGGCGAAACACCCCGTAAAGCTACGAAAGCCAGCCGTGGCGAGACGAAGGAGCTCGCCCAAACCGTCGAGTGACGACTTCGTCGGCCCCTTGACCGAGAGGCAGCAGCGAAACCGGAAGATTGACCAGCTCCGCAAAAGGTCTCTGCGGCCATTGCCCAAGCCGAAAGCGGTAGCCAAACCCAGGCCCACGGGGAAGCCGCAGCTTGGCAACGTCGGGAAGCTCCTCAAGGCCGGGGTGCGTGGCGCGGATCGCCCCAAGCCGAAGAAGAAGCGCTAGCCAGAGAGACGCTTCGTCCGTCATAATCTAAAAGAACCAGGCCGCTGGAATCGAACCTCCCTGTGTGGAAGGGAATAAGAACCGAGTGTTGGATTCTGCGGCCAGTAACCAGCTTGAGATCATAAGCCCATTCCCCGGCGTCTCTTGGCCGACCGTGTGGCATTGGATCGCTCCGTTTCGTAAACGCATCTTCGATGACTTCTCGCCTCAAACCGTCGAAGAGTGGGTTGCGCTGAACGAGGAACGAACCCGTCTCCCCGGTCGAATCACCTACGGCGTCATTAGAGGAGGGGATCTTGGCGGCCTGGTTGTGATCGAGCGGGTCGCGCCCGAGCACCCGACCGCTACCGCCCACATCTACTTCAAGCCGCAACTCTGGGGCCACCAGACCACGGTTCCGGCCCTCAAGCGCATCTTCACCGATTGCTTCGACCAGGGCATCATGACCGTGCGCGCGGAGGTGTTCCGAGACAATCGGGCGATCCGTTCGCTCATTGCGACCCTCGGTGGCCAGGTGTACGGCCCGATGCTGAATGCGACCCGTCGTGACGGCGAACTCGTAGACGTGGTGGGGCTCACCCTCACCCGCGAGGGACTCAATGGGATTCGCAGCGCCGTTCATTCCTCAAATTATCGGAGCCGGGGCCGGCATCGCGAACTCGCTGTTCGGCGGCGGGAAAGACAACCAGAGCAGCTCGAGCAGCCGCACGCCGAACATCCCGCCCGAGTCGATGGCGCTGTTCCGGCAGTTGACGGCGCAGGCGGGGTCGGACCTGAGCAACCCGCAGTCGGACTTCAACTTCCAGGGCGTCCGCAACCAAGGCGTCTCGACGATCAACAGGGCGACTGACGCCGGCGGCAAACGCCTGGAGACGAACCTGGCCGGCCGTGGGTTCGGTCGCTCCGGGCTGGTCGCCAAGGGCAAGACGGAGCTGGAA
>SDBT01000957.1_pt1 | contig 48685 bp, 75 predicted proteins | sample 2277101 | NCBI WGS metagenome assembly SDBT01 (sample SAMN10404973, study PRJNA504765) | marine sediment metagenome | isolation source: marine sediment core GS10_PC15, 103 cmbsf | place: Arctic Ocean: Southern Knipovich Ridge | collected 2010 | reverse complement strand
CCTCTTGGTCACGAAGTCTGGCCTGTTTGGCGAATATACTAGCCATCTCATGTCGAATCTGTTTCATCCTTGAACGCTGTTCACCGAACATTTCGACTAATTCCGGAGCTTCACCAGAATCCATCGTCTCAACGATTTTGTTCCATACGTCAATGTGCATCATGCCACTCCTGGCAGGCAATGCATTGCCCGTTTGCATCACGAACCCAGTGTTCACAATTCCTCCAAAGCTCATCAAGGAGTCGATCATTTGTATTCATATCGGTTTCCAAGTCTGTCTTTTGCTGTTGCAGAGACTTTTGTTTCTGCACCAGAGCGAACGTCTCGTTTTGAATCTGTGTTATCTGAGTCAGCCGTTTATCAATCAACTCAGCCAGTTTCAGGGGGTTACCAGCATTCAGCTTCTCGACGATTTGGTCCCATAGGTCATCTTGCATCAGCATCATCCTCCCAGAGGTTAAGTCTTACCGCCCAACGCATAGCCGCCCGACGCGCACTACGGCGAGTCGTGTAACAGAATCCAAGCGGCTTTGTGGCAACCGCTCTATTGTTTAGCCACCATTCCCAGTGCCAACCATCGCGACACTCAAAAAGACCAAGGCGAGCAGGCCCGGCTAGTTTCTTCGATACTCGTAACCCGGCTTTTAAGGCCGACTCACGAGTGGGTAACATTGGCATCATGGCATCTTCTAATACCTCGATACGATCACGACCGCCGCCGAACAGCAAAGCATACCACCATTGATCCCCGCTGCCACGAGCGGCTATTGCGTTAGGCCACATAAATTACACCTCCCCGCTGTACATGACCAATGTAGACAATCCTTTCGGATCGCATGCAACTCTGCTCTATTGGCATCAAGTTGCTTGTGGAGGTCATCATGCTCGGTGTCCAATGTCTCTAGCCGTGCTTCAATGGCCACGACACGCTTCATTTGGCGTGTCATTTGGTGTGTCAAATGGCGCACCAACTCCCCCCGGTCATGCTCCAGGCATGGATTGGGCGGCCCAATCATTTGTGCCAACATCCCGCTGATCATTGCTTGATCGATTTTCATACCAACCACCTTTGTTACAGAGAATTATGGACTCGTCACTCCTAAACCAAGCCGCTCAGCCCACTTCATGGCTATCTCACGAACCCCATCAATAATACAACACGGGGTATCATCAGTTTGACTCAACCCTATATTACCCATGTCAAGTTCCCATTCCCAGCCACCATGAACCGTGATGATTTTAAGCAATGCAACACCAGTGATTGCCTTCCGACAATCAAAGGCGGCCAACAGAGCTTCCTCTTCTGTGTCAAATTCAGGCCTGTCACCGTGCCAAAGGACACCAATGTAATCACCACCCACGCTAAAGTTTAGCGTATAAACCCAATGGTCGAGTCGCCACCATGTGTCAATCGATGTCAGCACTGATAATCTCCTCTATTTGGATACCAAGACGCTTGCACCAGGCGACACCAGCATCCTGTGCCTCTTTGTTGGTATTCTGCCAGTTACCATAGACCTCACCGACTAGTATCTTGTCGTCGATACAACCAAGCCAGTACCAGCAGTTCATAAACTGGTCTACATACAATCTCCCTGGTCCGCCCAGTTTTTTCAAATCCTCTTCAGCAAGCCTGTAAGCCTCTTCTTTGGTGTCACAGAGCGGACAATCCAAATCACGCCGCACACTAATCTGGTCACCCCAATGAGCAATGTAATGCCAGTGGTCGTCTTCTGGCCATACATGGATCTTAAAGTCCATCAATAATCTCCTCTGTTACGAGCTCTGAAACTTGGGTCCGACATCCAGACCCAATCGTTGTGCCCACGCGAATCCAGCCTCATAGGTAATATCGTAATCAACATCGTCCTCCCAGTCTGTTGGCTGGACACAGCAGGCCTCTTGACCAAGTTCCCACACCCACCCGTACTGATCTGGATGCATCCTCAGGCAAGCTGTGGTGCCCAGATCTTCAAGATGGTCAACGGCGGCCAAAAGGGCTTCTCGACGAGTCTCGAATTCCGGGGAGGCAATGATGCACACCTTCTCGGTTCCGCTGTGTAGGAGAATTTCGTATTTCCAATAACCACCTTTTGCGGTAACTTGAATGTCAGCGTTCATACCACAGTCTCCAAACGTTTTCTTAGCCCTAGACGCGAAGCCCAAATCAGAGCCGACCGGCGCGCCTCTTCTTGGGTAGCATAATCCTGCCCGACAACGAACCCCAAACCCGACACTCTTAGTTCCCAGCACCAGAAATCCACATGGTACTCCAGACGCAAATCCGCATCCCACTCTGGATGTTCAACCAACTTTTTGGCTGCTACCTCAGCATCGACCTTGGTTGTGTATGCCAGGTGATCGTTGTCGGAATAGATTGTAGCCCGCTCGGCATCCATCAAACACTCAACAACATATCGCCATCGATGATTACCAAACGGTAGTATTTCAACAACAGTTTCCATTATGTAGGCTCCCTTCCACCACACATGGTGCAAATACCATCGATGAGTGAGTAATGAGGACAAATCTGTGTCAATTGCCCGAGTTCTGCCCACCGCCTGCTAGTCTCGTCTAAATACTCCATGCTCTTTGCTTTCACATGGGCCAGAAACACTTCATGATCCTTCGCCTTGTCAACGAGTTCCCTTTCAAGCCGCGCACGTTTTTGAGAACATTGGCGAAGCAAAGTGTAGGCGGCAAGGAAGTCAGCAATGAAGTGGTCTTTATTCCAGACCCAGTCATTATTGACCACCTTAACCAGGGTCTGCCGATTCATCTGTTTATCGTCTTCTACAATGCTCATTATGTGGTTGGCCACAATCCCGATGTTACCCGTGAGTAGGTTTCTAAGGATGCCAACTACCAACGGTTTGTCGATTAACCAATGCATCTATCTCTCCTCAAGGCCAAGTTGCTTGCCATATCGCAGAGCCGCACGACGCGCCCCTGCTTTGCTTGTGTAACTCTTCGATCCGTATGTTGAAATAACTATTGCCTTTTTGGTCCGGCTGGGTAGCCACCATTCCCAGTACCACTCATCTAGGAAATCAATGAAGATCAGTTCTGCCATACCGCCAATCTTGTGGGCCCATCGTTTACCGGCCCGTAAGGCGCCTTCGTAAGTCTTGAATGGTTCAGCATCGGCCGGTGGTGTGGCCGCGATATTTCCCATCAGGATCACAAAGGACCAACCATCATATTTCTTACGAGCTTCAATTTGTGTGTCCATAACCGCCTCCGCCATGTCTTGTGTTGACTATCTTCATACCCAAGATATCCGCGCATCGATTTGCTTCGTACTCACTGATCTTTTCATTGTAGTAAGTAGGCTCAATTGGAGCCAGACACATCCGTGACCCAGCATGTGCATAATTGATGCTCCAACGCCATCCACAACTAGCCCTCTCCAACCACAGTGTCACCGGGCCAGGCATTTCCTTTATGCACTCAATTGCCCAGTCATGGGCCTCTTTGCTAGTTTGACGAGTTTCCCCAGGGACACAGGGAGCTAACAACACGCCCGAGTCAAGAATCACTCGAAATCTCCAAGTGCCACAATGCCTGAAGACATTCAGGTCCATGTCCAGTTCAATCATTGACTTCCTGTGTGATCTCTAAGCTGAATTGTTCGGCACACGCGAGTCCCGCTGCCCGAGCCCCACGCTCTGTCTTGTAATACTTGTTGATGCATGGTCCCAACATCAAAGCTTTCTTATTTATCCCGGGAAGCCAAAGCTCCCAGAGCCAGATCTCAAAGTCAAAAATGTCGGCTACCCGGAGCACTGCATACCCGGCTAGTTTCTTCACCCAGCGGTCGGCGGCGGCCTGTGCGCCCCGCCTTGTCCTAAATACTTGGGTCGGTCGTGAGGCATAGTATGTCTGGGGGCCACCATAGCAACAGATCTCAAAGTCAAAAATGCCGCCGCCACCAATAATCTTGGTCTTGAATCTCATGCTTTACTCCTACAGATTAGGCATGTATCACCACAGCGGCGACCCCAATGCGGACAAGTCTCTTGAAGCTTTTCAAGCTCGACCATCAGCTTACAGTATTGCTGAACATCATGACCAGACCGTAGAAAATGGTGCCAAACCACCGTGATTGTTTTGCACAATGCCTTTTGATGGTACGCCATTTCCTGGGCCGCCACAAGAGCATTGGCTGCTACCTCAGCCACTTGCCATCGGGCATCCAATTCGAGGCCTTCGAGTATGTCAAAGACCATTTCGTTAGTAATCAGCATGTTTCATCAGGCTCACAGCGGGCCACAGGCAGCCCTGGGTCATATTTTGGTACCGGGAGACCCAATCAGCCTCCGGACGCCATTCTGGACCGCTCCGGCGATCTCACGGGCCTAAATGGGCTTCAGGGCTTTACATTTTGCCCACCAGTCTTCAGGTGGGGCCCCAAAATGACATTTTAGTAAATCATAAAGCTCGTCCAGTTCCCCGATTGTCAACCATCCGATCCAAGTTGCATCCGGCTCCTGCTCAAGAAAATCCTCATATCGCTTGATGGCAATAGTGGCCAAAATCTCTGCCACTCCGGCTTGACAAGCCACCGCAGTTGGACAATCCCGACTAGCCATGGGGACAATGATTGTCTCATCATTGATCAGAAGACTGACACACAATTCCTCCGGGCCAACAGCCTCCACGTTGTCAAGCTGTGTCATCAAAAACAATAATTCAAGCATTGAGTTTCTCCTGTGGAGCGGTGATGGTGATAATTCGCAGATCACAATGATCACAACGAGCGACTCCATCATCACCTGGTTTGACGACGGGGTGTTCGCACATAGACTGTGCTGCCCCAAGTTTCTCTTCGGCACGATTCATGTCGTTATAAGCGGCTTCTATGGCCGTGTGTATCTTTTCGATCCAACTCAACTTGGCGACAATGTGGTTACCTAAGCGTATAACTGTAGCCGCCGACAGTTTACTGCCATCGGCAGGCTCATAGGCTTCCAAAATTGTCCTAATTGTATCAAAATCAGTCATCGAAGCTCCAGTGGTGGTACGTGACTTAGTTGTTGTACTCGGTACCTCATCTCAGTAATCGTTTCCTTCATGGACGGGAACGAGCAGACTAATCGTATGTGTATGCTACCTAGTCGGAATTCCCCATGCCAGCCTGTTTCGGTTTTACAGACACGACCGTTCGCGCCATCATAATCAAACACAAAGCTATCCCCGTCTTGAATCGCCGACACCTAGCTTCTGCTTGGGCTTCGTGTCCGGTACGGAAGGAGCCACGCCCGGGATGCCAAGTCATCGATTGCTCCTGAAACATTGGGTACCGATCCATGTTACCTTGTCCCACAGGTTCCAAATCATATGTCGAGTCGCTTTGGAATCTGGCTGTGCATTGAGTCGCTTCAAAGCTGCCATGTTGCTCATACGATCGACCACCTTTCTTGGCAACACCGACTCGTTGGTGACCAGTCTGGGTATTTCATCACTAGACATCGATATTCACACCATCGGATTAGGGGTCTTCAGCCCACAGGCAGCACAAACACTAAAGCCTGTCGAGTGATAGTCTTTGAATGTGTGCGGACAGGCATCTTTAACCTTTTGTCGATCAGCTACCAATTCAGCAATCTGGATATCCAGGCCTACAAGAGTGTCCTGGGTCTCCAGCATTTGATTCATTGCGTGGGTTAGATGACGCACCAGCCTCCCTGGAGGTATATGCATCCACAGAGGTTTGCCATCATCATCCCGATAAGTTTTCAATAGGTGCTGAATGTGACCAGGCTTGATCATCAGGAAAACTCCTTACCACAGAGACAACAGAAACGGCCTGTCCGCCCAAATCGCTTTTCCCTAAAGAGGTGCATACATGATCGAAAAATACGCCCACGGTCACGCGCGATCTCTTTAGCGTCAACATCTTGTTGTGTCTTTGCTTCCTCAGTCTTTTGCGCCAAGGCCCCCATCATTTGTCCGGTATGCAGACTAGAATTGATGAGCTTCCAGGCACGGCTAATCATCCGTGTTCGATTATACAGTTCTGGCACCCTTGTCTCAAAGTCTTCCAGTGCATCATGCAAGATGTTGGCAACCAAATCGTAATCAAAATCTTTCATTAGACCCTCGCTTTACATGCTAGACAATACCGGAGAGTATTTTGTCCATAGTGTGGACAGTTTTGTTTCAGATTGGCTTCCAGTAAATTCAATTCGCCATGCTGGTGGTCAGCCGTCTGATTGATGATCTGCCGTTGACGATGAATACGTGCAAGCTCTGTCTCCACCGCCATGAAGCGATTGAGTTCGATTACCAGCTTCCGTATAATGGGCTCTTTGACTGTATAGTCGCCAAGGGCTCGCTTCACCATTTTCTCAGTCAGATTCATTTGGCATGTCTCCAAGAAGTCGATCGATCTGTAGTTTCAAACGTGCCATGATGTCTTCTGTCTTAGCACGCGGCTCGCGATCCTTCACATACAAAGTGCCGAGTTGAAACTCGCCATGAAAATAACCGTCAACACCACGGATGATTAGAATCAACACTCTTTGGTATTGATGGACTGTAATCCGCCCTGACTCGATATGCTCTCGAAGAATCACCCTGAGTGGGATGCCAAGAACATGAGATAGTTCCAACAGTTCTGGAATACTAATATCTCGTGTACCATCCAGAATCTTCTTGACTATAGTTGAACGGCCAAAGACTGGTATCAAAACACAGGTTGCCTGACCAAGTTGATCTAACCTGAATCGAATTGCGGCCTGGATGGACGGTACTTGAATTGGATAGAACTGCCTCTCATAATTCTCAACGAGAACCGACAGCACTCCCATCTCTTCGCCCCCGACCGTATCTGGCCCCGGCACTGGATCGAGATCCATTAACTCGGAGAGACGGGTTAGAGCTTGCTCGTAATCATGTTCTGTTCTAATAGCTTTCAAGAAGGTCCCTCGCTTCCTCTCTGATGTCAGCAACTAAATCGGCGCCTAAAATCTTCAGAATCGTGATACAATGTTGCTCAGAAATGATCCCATCCAAGTTGTACAAAATCTCGCGGCGTACACAATCAGCAGCATTAAAAGCCCATGAGATCAGCACTGCGGCGCGTTCGTATGCGGGGACATCCCTGCAACCAGCCACCAATGCCACAAACATTTCTATCTCTTCGCGTTTAGAATTCGCTAGCGTCCGAAGAGCAGGCCATGCCGCTTCCCCAGCACGCTCTAGCAATGCTATCATCCCAGTCAAGCATCTTTCAGCACAGGTGGAGTCATACTCAGTGAATCCAATTTCAAGAATCTCATGCGGGGATAGAGTTTCATACACGAGATCAAAAAGACCATTGCGATCGGCTGACGATGCATCTAGCCACTGCTGAAAGATTTCGTGTCCGGATTTTCCGCAAGCTTTGCATTTCCATACTGGCTGTTGTTTGGTTCGGATCTCAGTGCCGTTATGAAATTTGATGCTGCCAGGATTCTTGCCATGCCCACAGCAACAACCGGCAGTCTTGGCACCAATAGCATTCAAGGCCTTAATGGCCGGGGCCAGACATTGATCTATTGGCTTCATGCAGACATACTGTCGGCCCATATGCGAGAGGTTATGCGGTACTGTCTCTGTTTGATGACTCATGCATTGTCTCCACGATTCAAATCGAGCGCAGCAAACGGCGCATCAGCGGTACATGGTATCCAAAACTCTGTCTGAACACCATGATCTCTGGCCGCTGATGTAGCGGCACAACTTGCGGGCTCGCCTTCGATTTGGCAATGACAATACCATCCATGAAGCAGGGCACGTGTTCTGGGCGTGTCAGCATCACCAATAGTTTTGCAACGATCTACGCGGCGAATAGCGTTCATCAACACTTCGCAGTCACAATGTCCACCCCAGTCTTGCAACTGTTGAACCAAATCAACTTCGACTAGCCCGTTGGCCGCAGCAAAAGCTCTACTGTGTCTGAACGTGTCGTCACAGCCATGATTGTATTGCACCATGGCACCAACATACTTAAAAAGGTTACCGTATGTTGGTGCCATGACCCTGGCTTCAAGTTCTGCGATTCGATTATTGGCATCATTGAGTTCTATCTCAGACTCGTTAGCCTCATCTTGGGCAATATCCACGTTGTCCTGGTGCTCGTCGTCACAATTCGCACAGCAATCAACAAAGACCTTCATATCATAACAGCCATCTATTTCCACATGGCGAATATCCAAGTCACAGCCACAACGACATGTAATGTTCATAACCGAGTTCCTTTTGTTACTACAAGTTTACCACACAACTAGATGGTTGTCAAGGGACTATTCCTGCCCATTCATCATTCCTGAATTCCGAGTGTGAGGAGTACGCGACGAATCTCATTGAAGGCACCAAGACGGCGACCCCAGGTGTCAAGAAACTCGTCCAGCATGAATTCATTGTCAACAAGCTCGTTGCTGATTCTATCAGTAAGGCGGCGTACCAATTCAGTCTGTGCCTCTTCTAAGATCTGGTCGGCACGGCGACACTCTTTGGCGACTTCTGGATTGGCTTCCTGCCATGCTTTGATTGCTGGGGGGATCATATATTGACCTCATCGTTTAGGTATCCGCTAGGGATACTAGTGATTTTCTTACGACGCACAAAAGTGCCTTTCGCCTGGCTTGTAACCACCTTCACTCATTGCGCATGCGGTCCACGCTGTGTTGAACCTTAGAACCCCCCCCGTTGTTTACCCACTTGGCATACTCATGGCGTATTTGTGGCCTTGATCGTCTTGGGAGCCATAGAATAACTCGTCGGACCAAATGTTGTGCAACGACCTCTCGTATCCAGGCTTCATTATCTGTGATGCAGTGGTGTAGGCGTGAAATCCATCATAGCTCCATTTTGATTCCAAGAACATAACGGGCAGACAACTTATTCACCAGCTTGTCTATCACAGACTTGGGCTGTGTGGCGTAAGCCAGAACCAACGTTGCCAGATCGGCCCGAATAGGATTCAATAGGCATACCCTACCATGCTGTGTTAGCATCGCATGCTGAGACTCTGGTGTCCCGGGTGGGTACAGCATCCCACAGTAAGCACACCGAATCTCTTGTGGGCCATTTTTGTCCTCAACGCGTGTAGCTACCGCAGCGACACGCTCTTCCAAACTCTCGATGCGTCCATCTATGTCTTCCATGCCCTACCACCCTTCATTTCTAAATTCTGCCAGCAATTCCATCCGATGCTCGGCCTGCTGTTGTTCCCATTCCAGAAATGAGTCAAGGCGATCAGAAACTGCTGCCTCCAGGTCTTCAAATTCGGCCTGTATGACCGCTTCAAGTTCTGCCTTCAGTTCCGCCTTCAGTTCTGCCTTTAATTCTGCCTTCAGTTCTGCCTTCAGTTCTGCCTTCAGTTCTGCCTTCAGTTCTGCCTTCAGTTCTGTCCAATTCTCGTTGTTGTCGCTCACGATAGACCTTTCTTGCTTGTAAGAAACCCGGCAATTGTGCTTCTAGTCGGGCGTCAAAATCATCAATAATGTCTCGTATACTTTCGGCCGTCAGCATATCAAGATACCCAAGAGAATCAGCCAATGAGTCACGGACATCTAGCCACTCGGACCAATCTTCACACCCACAAGCAAACTTGAAAAGAACTCTGGCGGTGTCAATCACCAAGTTAGTCATCGCGTGTCTCATGGCCGCCCAATCATTTTGATTGATAGTCGCTGATCAAAGTCGGCTAGTCGTGTTTCAATCACCGATCGGTACTCTTCTGGTAGTAATGGAATCACCTGGTCCAAAATATCTCGAAGCGAGCACCAATCATCTGCATCTTCATCCCCATCAGATCGCTACAAAAGGAGACGCGATGCTCTGATTGTCATTAACTCCAGCAACTCGGTTAGCGTTTCGTTGCTGGGCTTGCTCATGATGTCAGGTTCCCAAGGATTACTGAGAGAATACCAGCTACTAGTCCCAAATTGCCACAGTCATGCTTCACGATGATTGTGTCATCGGATAAATCGATGCCCAACCGTATGTGATAGACATCAAGCTCCACTGCTGGTTTGTCATCCTCGCCGGCGCCAACGATACCATGAAGATAGGTCTCTAGGATCTCAATCACGCCCTCATCATTCATGTTAGTCAGAACCTCGGTATCATCGGGGCTCTCAAGTGGGAATGTGAAGTCGGCATAAAGGTCATGTGTGTCCATTGGTACCCCGAATAATGCGGCCTATAGAAAGAACCTCCATGCCAAATGACGGATTGTCGTCCTTAATCCGGATAAGTTCCAGAGTGCTCAGGGCAATACCACATTGTTTGAACCAACGAATCACATCTTTTCGTATTACCCACCCGCCAATGATAACAGTGGGGTCCGCTTTGAGTCGCACGATCCAAATTGCTTGACCTCTTGGCATGCTAAGCTCCTGCTTGTAAATCTTGAAGTTGACTTTGAACCAAAGCTGTTTGGGCCTTTAGTGCCCGCAGAATTTTCTCGCTATTCTCGATTGCTTTGGCTCTGGCATCAGATATCAAGACATATAACTCTTCGGGCGGGATTGCTATCAGATGGGTGGCACCAGTGACCCGGCATACAGCCATCATGCGACATTGTTGAAACACTACATCACAGGCCACAGCTTCAAGGATCTTACCTTGGTCACGCCACCAATAAGTACACCCCACATCAATGCGATCGATCATTTCTACTCCTAGAGATAGCAACAAATTTCGCACCATTCCTTGGTGCCATAAACAGTCTGCACGACTTCCTGATTGTGTCGCTCCCAAACGACATTCATTTGGAGTCTGCGATAAATTGTTTCCCACAGCGGTCGCATTGAATTACAATCAACTCCCCGTCTTGAAACAGTATCATACTACCACTGTTCTTGGTTCATTACGTAGGTGATACCAACCCACATGGCTAGCATGAACAGAATTGCTACAGCGGCGACCGCAAGTGTTTGCATACTAAGCTTCACGTTCATATTGGTCAGCTTCATGGCACAACAAATTTCCCGCCACGAGAAGTACGTCATCCAGATCCATCCATTGCCCCCATGTAAGAAATGGTTGGTGCTTCATCAATGCTGTATGGAGAATCGAGACAATTTCTCGTGGTGAAAGATATCCAACGCCTTGTGCATTGAAGGATTGGTCATGCCGCAATGTGTCGTACAAATGCTCGATGACATTAGAGAGTTGGGCTGGCACAAACTCTGATTGTTGTATGACGCTATTAGCAAATGCGCCAACGATGCCATGGTAATTGATATGCTGTGGTTGGTCAAACATAGGTCACCTGATTAGGTTCCAGTTCAGAAAGACAAAAAAGACTACCATGATTGGAATAACGATTACAAAAGCACCCCAAAATTCTGTCCACATCTCTGGTGCGAGCCAGTATAGCATCGACCCCATGAAGACAAAAAATGTTGCCACAAGAAGTCGTCCTACCCATTTTGCTAATCGTTCCATCACTGCATCGCCTCCGGTAGGGCAAATACGGCCATGTAGTAGCTACAATAGTCATACTTGGCATCATTGACACAACCGCAATCTGAGGCAACCAGTTTATAGCCTTCAGATATCATACGCTCGCAGTCGGCTTCAAAGGTCTCTTGGCAGCTATGCTCGGCAGTGATTACTGGTTTGCTCATATCTATAGTCTACCATCTTTTTTGTAAATGTCAAGGTGTTCTTTGTAAGATTTATGAACTTCACCACAATCCATTCCAAGATGGTTCGGACGAACACAGTCCTGACACCCACACCTATGATACAATTTGCCATAGTGAAATCCTTGGCCATTGAGATACAAACTCACACGAGCTACCTCAACACGACTTCTTAGCTTCAATTCTGGCACAATGTCTCGACAGCGGGACGGGTTCGGTCCTAACCAGATCCAACATCGAGTCCCGCCCGTAATGTTGCTCTTTCGGATGCTGGCGTGGAATTTCTCTTTGGGCGTCCTGTGGTCAATAAAATGCTTTGGACTCAAGCACCTCACATGCCCACAGGTTCGATTTTTTGCTCCTGGACGTGGCGAGAAATTCAAGCCCATAAGTTTGGCCAATTTGGCACTCGCCGATCGGTAGCCAGACGGGCCTAAAACTCTGGGCACCCCAGTAACAGTACACTTGCCCAGCCAAATCCAGCATCCTGATGGATTACGACGGATATATGACCAAAATTTCTGATCATCATCAAGTGGTGGCAAAGGTTGGCCAAAAACACGGATGTGTTTTATCAGAACACATCGAGGATTTCCGCAAGTGATTGTTACGTCAGGAGCCTTGCAGTTTACACCACATAAACTGGCAAGGTAAACGTGTGGATGCATATCAACACCGTCGCGTCGAACGACTTTTGACCCGCGCCACACACGACAGCCATCCGATGGCCAAGAATACCACCAGAAACGTTCCTCAGGCGAGAGCCAACATAGCTTCTGGGTAAACTGTACATACCTACCATCAACCCGCAGATGTCGCGGATTGACACAACGATAGTTCCCACACGTGTGTGTTATTTCGCCGCCGGTAATTCCATGCAATTCCAAGCATACCTGTGCGGGAGTTGTGAAAGTCAAGTCTCCGTCCCATATCCAGCAGTCATCAATGCTTGCTGGCGAGATAAAGGCCTTGAAGGTTCTGAGATTCCACGTCATCGCAGTGCATCCGTTATCCTAGAGAGCAAACCACATGATAGCTCGCCACTATACCGCCCCGTGGCTTCCAATTCTCGCATACCATCTTGATGATGGTATTGAATATCCCCAAGCAACCTTATGTATTTCTTGATGTCCTTTGCCTGTGCCTGTGGTACATAGTCCTCTTCCCCACGAAGCATTGTTAAGCCACCACCGTATTCATCGTCACCAACCAACTCGTAGCTTGCTTCAAAACGATCAATGACTTGGCAAAGATACTCACGGTCTGATTGCACTGCCCGCCGTCTACAGGTATCAGCATCGGTCGGAACAACATGATAAGTGCGATCCCAATGAAGATCATCCGAAGGTTTCCAAAAGTCACGCAGTGCCCTAGTCGTATTGACTGAATCAAAAATCACTCGCTGATGGCCCGCAAAGAATAGGGTTCTGACCATGGTACGCGCAGTTGGCAACACTAAATGCTCGCGTGGTCCATCCCAAAGTTTCCCAAACATGGCCATCCTGATCGCATCAGAAGACACGATTGGCAATCCAGTACCTTGTGCCCAAGTTGATTTACCAGACCGAGGGAAACCCACAGTGAGAATAAGTCGTCGTTGTGTCATCGTATGGCTCGCATATTGAGAACTCGGTCACCCTTATCAGTCAACACTAACAAATTAGGCCCCACCATAGTCTTCGCATACTTTCAGTGCAAATAAACCTTCGCTCAGAAATTGATTCGCCAACCGAAGGCGGTATGTTTGCAACCGGCTGTAGAACACCTCCTCTTGATAGACAAGCTTCAGGAAGGCAAATTGCTTTTCTGTCAGCATCCTGGATTCAAATACTTCATAGCCTGCCAGTTTGTTTGCCAGCTTCATCAAACCCTGTGCTTTGGCACGATCGTGGGCCGAATGCCAAATATCGGCCATAAAAACTTGCTCCTTCAACAACGTAATCAGATCACGAATGTCTTGTTTGCTCAAATTCTTCATTACTTGAATCCCCTTGCAAAAGTTCTGGCACGATAGCTCTGCCAGATTGAAACCCATGGTACTTTGTCAGAATCCGAGAGGCCCTGTTGCATGATGTTGCCAGGCTGGAAGCGTGCGTGATAACAACCTAACAGAACATGCCCGATTTCATGGGCCGTGACTCGCCAATCGCTGATAACTATCGCAAATCCATCGTGTCCCAGCGATGTCAGTCCAGCGACTTCTGGCGCCCATGACCCATCAAGATTGGTAAATCGTTCAGGCAGGGCGACCACCATAGTCCCGGTCTCTGTTGCCAAAGCTTTGATAATCAGATTTATTTCACCCCGCCTGTGGGCGCCTGAAGAAATGGTGGCCTGTTCACAATTGTCTATTACGCGTGTCCCTACGATTTTGAATGCCACACCATACTGTTTCCAATAATCTGAGGCCTGCATTACCGCCCGCCGCCCGTCAGCTATAGACATACACCATTGCGGCGAGTGTCCACGAATCTGTACAATAGTCACAGGTATAGTAGCCACCACTGGATGTGTGGATGCCGGAACCCACCAGAACACAATTTGGAAACAGATCACTAACAGCGAAAAGGATATCACAGCCCGTGATCTGGTGTTGAGCCAACGTCTAAAAGAATTCATGGTCTTCGTCCTCGTCTTCGTCTTCGGCTATCAGATTATCGATAATAGCGTCAAGCCCTATGTCGCCAACTACCCGAGGCCCTACCGAATCCGGGGACACAATAAGATCTTCTGGGAGATATTCAGGGACCTGACTGTGGTCATAATCTGGTGACAAATAAAAGACACGGCGCAGATACAAAGGGTGGCCAGTAACTGTTTGCAAATGTGGTACGGGTTGGGCATCCGGAAGCAGTGTGGTGTACCCAACTATCTCGCACCCAAAGTGTGTAGCATGCTCGATGTGATCATGGCGAGTCACTGAGACTACCTGGGCCTGTAGAAGCCACGCGATGTCTATTGGGGCCGTGCCCAACCAGACTACTTCATCTTCCTGGCGCATGGAAGCAGCATCGAGTGAAAACATGTCAAAGAATCTCCCACTTACTGATAACCACAGAATCAACGGGACCACACACGGGGCTAACGATGGTCTCAAATATCCTTGGCAACAGACTCAAGTCTTCAAGCCCGTCGATAATGAGTATAACGATTGCGGTGATATCCGTATACTCGCCTCTTGGATCATAATTCAATATGGCTACATCTTGTGGGGCGATATCCAGTACGAGACGAAAGTATTCTCGGGTCTTAAACCAGGGCAGTAAGGTATCCATAAATGGACCATGTACTTTGGCATCAAATTTGATGAAGACCGATTCACTCATGGAAAAATCTCCCGGCTTCTTGTTGATCATTTCCAACATGCACGGTGTAGCCGTCGGCGCATACCTTGACATACCATATTGGCATACCAAGATCTTTGGCTATTCCGATCTCAGCAGTGACCCCAACGCTCTTTTCCCACCCATAAAGCATCAGTACCCACATGACTTTGCATTGTTTCAAACAAGCCGTATCATAGGCGGCCCAAAATTCCCAATCAGTCGGTAGCCCATATCGTGCGATTGGATGCGTGTGAGCTATGGGTGACAGAATATGGCATCCGCGTTTCATGAAATAAGAGGCAGCTTTGCAAACGGCATCGAATCGTTCGTTTTGAACCGCCTTGGTCGGATGCGTATATGGACTTGAGAGATAAATCAAATCAAAGCTCCAAGTGTTTATGGGTCTTGATACCCTAGTGTAGCATTAAGGCATTATGTTGTCAAGGACAAAACTTTGGATCAGGTGGGTGTTTGTGGCGGGTAGGCAACAATATGAGATGGTTCAACACAGATGCTATTACCGCATGTCATGGATGTTTTCTGCTGTGGCTCGTGTTGTCCATAGCCATGATTGTAAATCAGCTTGTGCAGACTGAAACGTTTGTTGCCAACACGCAGTTTTGGATGACTACGGGCGTTGACACTGCCCAACCAAATTCTACAGCCAGATGATTGTTCTACCGGCAACCGTTTGATGATAGACATAACCCCCTCTGCCATCGAGGACTCTGAAAGCTGACTCCAATGAAAAATACAGGTTGGATTCAATGGTTGTAGATGGCGTGGATCGATACACTCTTTAAGGCCACAAGTTCGTTGAAATCGACCATAAGTATGAAACTTGACACCATAATACAACTCATAGACTGCCTGTGCGACCGTGAGTCGATAGATATCCGTTTGGTACCAAGGTACTGTCTTAGAATCACCTACCCACAGCATACAATCATCATGTGGGGCAGAAAACTTACGAATATAGTCCCAGCATCCTTTACGCTCGGCAACCAACGCTGTTGGATAGCAATGATGCGGATCAATACACCCAGAATTCTGACAGGTAGGAAGTACCTGAGTCTTGTCATCACCGCTGGCAAAATAATACATGATTCGCCGGGCCATGGCCACATCCATATCGTGGCCGGTCCAAAATTTGCAACCACCCTGGGTCTCTACTGAGGCCAGCATTTGCCGGTAGGCCTGATACTTTGCCTCTGGTTCCAGGTTGTGAAACTCGCCGAAGATCATTCTACAAACACCATTATTCCGATAGCAACTCAGACACAAACAATCCATAGCACTTCACCTGTGCTATACAATGGTTGCCGAAGACGTGTCAAACGATGTTGTATATGGTCTTTAGTATCCATAGATACACATGGGTGACTCATGATGTCTCCTAGTAACGATCAAAACAGTCGCGTTCCAACCTGGTGGTAAAAGCCATAAAAATGAGCACCACAAACCGGAGAGTCATCCTTCCAGCATCCTGGTGTGGCAGGGGCGCCACAAATTGCACACGTTGGTGGTACAATCTTAACATCACCCAGCACTTCATCTTCTGGATGACACTGTTTGAGTCTTTTGAGGAGTTGGTGTACCTTCATCAATCCCACCCCATGGTTTGGCACATGTAGTCGTAAAAAGTCTGACCCTCACGGGGCTCTGCTGCACACATCTCAATGCGCCGCCGCCATGCGGTGTCGCCTACCTCGTAGTGATGCCATCGCAACAGATGCCCGTATTCCAACCAAGCGTCAATAGGCTTGTTGCTACGGAATAGGGTGCCATAGGCTTCGCCGTATTTACGCCTGGCATCATGATCCATGCCTTGGATTTCCTTGTCACGTTCCTGTGCTGACATCATGGGGTGTGTCAATTGCATCACAGTCTCGCAGATTGACGTAATGGCATAATTACGACAGTTGGTCTGCTGGTGACTAATGTAGTCAGTGATTGTGTCCCAGGAATTCAAAGCCATAACACGGCAATCAAAAACCCCCTGGCGATCTTTGCTTGTTGAAAAAGCCAACGAGGCATGTGAGGCCAGGATGGATACCGTCTTTTGCAGATCTCGGCCGTATCGGTTGCAACTTTCTGATAGCAAAAGATGAATCTCGCTGTCAAAGACGTAGGCCAAATCGATATCAAACCCAGAGCCGGTCATCAACATCACGGCGGTATTGGTAAATGCATCACGCCATGTCAAACCGAGACGTTGTTCTTGGCATTGGTTAGCCACAGTTCGTGGATTCTGAAGACTCAATCGCACACCAAGATAGGTTTCGGGCACGATTTGTGTCTTATAAGTACGAAATGCCGGTCCAAGCAGTCTAGCAAGTTGTGGGGTCTTCATGTCAGTCCCAATCAGTTAAGGTGTCAAAAAAGAGGCTAATTTCACGCACCGCCGCACTCTCACTATCCGAGGCATGAACCAAATTCTCATGAATAGGCAGGCCGCCAAAATCGCCCCGAATCGTGCCTGGCGCGGCATCGGTGCTCACAGTATCACCGATCATATTACGCACTACTGTGACCGCCATGTCGCCAGTGATTTTGATTCCAATCAACTGAGTATAAATCATAGCCTCCTGCACTCGGTTGAAAATTTCTCGTTCGGCCAAATTTGATTGATCAAACTGGCGGTAATGCGCACCACACCACGCCGATGTCTTACAACGAGTCTCGATATGCTCAATAAAGAGCCGCTTTTGCTCAAGACGTTTGATGATTTCACCAACCAAACCACGTTTGATGGCATCGGGTTTGATGATCACGAATGTTTGTTGAAAACTAGCACCCATGAGGGTCTGCCCCCTGAATATCGACTCGTTTGTACATATCACAGAACAAAATTTCATCACGGTGATGGATGTGATAGCCAGCATGCTCGCTGGCCACACCTAACCATTCGCCCATCCAAATGGCATACGCATTCTCAAATGCAAATACCCCACCCTCTTCTGTCACCACCCGCACAAGATAAGTGTACCTACATCGGTTTGGAGTTTTTCCAGCCGCTCTTAGTGCCGTCTCTTTGGCACAGGCCTCTGCATCCAGACGTTGAATCTTTGCTAATGCTGATTTGTAGGTCATGTTTCACCTTAGGTTAAAATTTGGCACCGATTATTTTAATCACTACTTTCGAGACCTTTGCCATCAATGAAAATCTCTGCTCTTTGGAGTATACTAGCCCATCGTTTTAGCCATTTGGTCCAACTTCGATTCGAGAGGCCCACCTCTTCAGCAATGCCAGTTGCCAGAACGAACATATCAAGGTCGGTTACAAACTTGTGGGAACCAGCTACCACCTCGCCAGCCGCATCCTTGATCACTTTGTATCGTTCGTAGGACGCACGAATCTCTTGTTCAATCTTCAATTTCGCGTCGGCCATCTGGTACTCCCAGGTCTTGGGTATCGGTCATCACTTTGTCTACCAACTCTGGATCTAAATCGGGCATCAATGGTCCTTATTTGTGAGAAAAGCCTCAAGGAACGGTTGTATCTCCCCGCCCAGAACGGCTTGAAAATTACCACTCCTGTGGCCCGTGCGGGCATCCACAACGCGTTGCTGTGGATGCCGAAAATAGCTCCGTATTTGTGAGCCAAAACCAACCACAGGTTGTTCGCCTCGTTTTGCAGCTTTCTTGGCAGCCTCTTTCTCAGATTGAAGCTTGGCCAGACGGGCCGTTAGCAACATGCGAGCGCCTTCCTTGTTTGTGGTTTGACTCCGATCAGTGACACATGTCACAGTGATGCCACTGGGTACATGGGTAAGACGTACAGCCGATTCTGTTTTGTTCTTGTGTTGCCCGCCAGGACCCGGAGCACGAAAGTAATCCCATTCCAGATCGGATTCGTTAATCACACTTCTAGTAGCAGGAACGATAGGATCAACTTGTACGGCGGCAAAACTGGTCTGACGTTTACCTTGTGCATTGAATGGACTAATACGTATCAAACGATGCAACCCTTCTTCGCCCGCCAAGTAGCCATACACATAGGCCCCAGAGATTTCGATCGACATCGAAGAGATACCAGCTTCGGTGCCAAAATGCTGCGAGAGTATTGATACGAGATAACCACGATCAGCGGCCCACTTTGAATACATTGCAGCCAGCATACTAGCCCAGTCACAGGCTTCCGTCCCGCCATCCCGTGAATGAATAGTCACAGTTGCTGATCTCTTAGAATTAGGTGCCTGCATCATAGCACGAAATTCCAACCGATCAACCATATTTTTCAGATCATTCAAGTCCTCGGGAAACTCGTCCAAATAGTCAAGCATACCGTCCATCACATCCACCGTGCATTGTACATAAAGAAGCGGGTCCAACTCAACAGCCAGTTCCCCTGCACGTCGCATTTGGTCAGGTGTGACCTGCATACATTCGAGACTAGTAGCCATCAGGGCTCGTAGTTGCCGAAGCTCGCCTACCTTCTCTTTGAAAACAGTGGAGGTTGTCAATTTGATTGCCCGATCTCGAAGTTTCCTATATTCAGTTATTAGCATAAACCTCTCCTTGCCATTCGCATTGCTACAAACATCAGGTTGGTTTGAGTAGTAGACCGACCGCAGAGTGTATCAACAAAGATGAACAATGTGGCCAATCGTGGTGTCTCTAAACGACCCTCGTCACGAATCAACGGAATCATGATGAGTATGAAGAACGAGATCACAAACATCAACAACCAGCGACATATTTTCCCAAACACTGAAAGTCCGGCCCAGTTGGCTCGTTGTGTCTCCATGTTGTTATTCAGTACAAATTTGAACATCGTTTACTCCTCTAGTAACGGGCCATAGTCTGCTAACTGACCATTGGGCATGAATCGAAACCGGTATTTCCCCGCTGTACAGTATGCCAAGAGGAGATTACGACCTCTTTCATCCCGTCATCGCTGTTGTGACACAAATAGCCCCGTGCTGGAATGTCAGTATCCAAGCCAGCCCACTCTTCAAACTGCATCATGTGCAGGGCGGTCACCAATTGTTCATAGTCTGTCATGCCTACATACCGCTATGATTGTTTTTGCGGCCTCCTCTATTTCAGCCTTGGTGTTCGTAGAACCCACAGAGAAGCGTACTGCTTCTGATTCCCGAGCCCCCATGGCTTTTAATGTCGGGGAGGGTTCATTCTGATCAGAACAAGCCGCCCCGGCCGAACAGAAGATATGCAGAGAGCTTAGAGTATCAACCAACTTGGTGGCTGAAACATCGTGAAAAGATATGTTGGTAGTATTGCCAATACGAGAGGCGGTGCCATTGAAAGTCATCGGAATACCGGATGCGATCAAACGAGTTTCCAACAGTTTGATGTTTTGTTTGTTCAAACCGCGTATGCCACCAGCATAATCGTCGCAATGTTTTAGCGCGGCCGCCATTCCAGCAACAAGTGCCACAGGAAGTGTCCCTGGTCGCAAACCGTGCTGCTGATGCCCGCCATACATGATTGGTCGTAGATCCTGTAACACGTGTTTTTGCACAATCAGGCATCCAATACCAACCGGCCCGCCAAATTTGTGTGCCGACAAACTCATCGAAGAGGCACCAATGGCGGCAAAATTGACATCTATCTTTCCGACAGCCTGGGTGGCATCTACATGGAATACGCACTCATGGTCTTCACACATCCGTGCAGCTTGTTCGACTGGTTGAATTACACCTGTTTCGTGGTTAGCAAGCATCACTGCTACCATACCGACGTTGTTTTCTGAGTCCAGAATGTGTTTGAGGGCCGCGAGTTTGATCTGACCACCGGCATCTACCCCAATCGTCTGTGTGTCATGGCCACGAAAGGACATTTCATCCAACGGTGCCAGGATGCTAGGGTGTTCGATAGCCGATGCCACCAACATATGCCTTTCGTAAGCCGCCCGGACTCTGACACCAGCCAGTATGATGTTATTCGCTTCCGTAGCACCACTGGTGAATAGAATTTCAGCACTCTCAGGGACCTGTAGGATATCTCTAATTATTTGTGCTTCTTGTTCCAATTTTCTTGCTGTCTGGCGTCCCTTAGCATGTCTGCTAGAGGCATTACCAAACCAGGCAGAGTTATGTATGGCGCCTATTGCCTCGGCACACATACAAGTAGTGGCATTATGATCCAGGTAGATTTCGTTCAAGCGAGATGCTCCACCAAAGCTTGGGCCAATTCTTCCGCTGATAGCTGCAATATGCGAATCTCTATCTCTTCCAGCCAGCTAACACACAGTGAATCTAATTGCCAATTCTCATCTTGCCAACAATTACCGTACTCACAGTCACATATGTGGTACAGAAGTTGGCGAAACTCTTGCAGTATTGGTTGTGTGGCTCCCGTCAGTACAAATTCCATTTGTCCCAAAGACATATCACCCTTGATCTCTAGCATCTTTAGCAAGCCCAAGCCGCGACCAACCAACCAGCGTTCTAGCTGAAGAAAATTATAGGCGGCGGCAACGCGAACGCGGGCCTGGTCTACTTTATGGCCAGAAACACGGGCCACGACGGGGTCATCGTTGTTCGCTATTTGCTGAAGCTTCTCTAATCCCGTCATCGTACCACCCGATACAGAGCTTCAAAGTCGTTGATCAATGTCGGAAATTCTTGAAAGACACGTGCGACAAAATCCAGATAGTGGCTTGGAAGCCCAGCGGCAGTGGCAAATTCCGCCTCGGAGGCAAATTCCAACACACAAATGGCCTCTTGATCAGTCAATTGCATAGCTGTCTCCTTGATTAAAGCTATTCAAAGTCTACCATATTTTTATGAGTATGTCAAGCCCAATCATCAGAAAGCTGCCTTATTTGACGTAAGGCTTTGATGGCTTGCGATTCTGATACAACAGCCCCGCTGACAGAACCATAATGCTCCTCCAGGCAACGCAACAAAAGAGCATGGATGTTTTCTTCAAGATGCTTGTCTTTGGGGCCCCAAGGGAGAGTAGTGCATTCAGCATAGACCTTCTCTAGTTGTTGTTCTTTGGCCGCAAAATAGCTTTCTAACTGCGCGAGGGTCCAATCACCGCGACGAACTGACTTCAGTTGTTCACGGTTACGTTGTAAATCAAGATTGCCCTCGGTGAGAATTTGTTCGACCTCACCCAGCAACCGTATGATATGTGACGCAAATTTCAGATCATATCCGTCTTCAGCGACGGTGTCGGCTCGTTTACCAGTACGAGTTTGACTCTTGCATTTCTTTAACTGGCTATAAGCGTATCCCTTGAATCGGTGCCAACAACCCTTGTGAAGAAATTGACACCGAGCCTCACGCACCATCTGACCGACTCGTGTGGAATGAATAATGCATTCTTGCGGCACAAAGAGAGTGTCGATTATGTTGGGATTGTTCTCCAAACATAAATGCAAATACTTCACGATACTCAATACCGTGAAGTCGTAGTCCCGTCGAGCTTCGGGATCATGAATGTGATGTTGCAACCACTGCTCAAAGCGTTTGACCTGGGTACCAAATCCCAATACCTCACCACGTAGGTGTGGAAACACCATATCCTTTGGGGGTATACACCACCCGTAGACATCATAGTCTGATTCTGGAGTGTTAGTACCGTAGGACCGCGACCCTGTTATAACCAGATACTGAGTATTCGAGCGCACGAAGCCAGGCGGCTCTATCAGACGGCGTTTCGCTAATGTTTCTAGCAGCATATTGGATCTCCTTGATTTATCTATCACAAGTGTACCATACTGGCGTGTCTGTGTCAAGAGATTTGTTTACCCCACCACAGGGTGGGGTGGTATGGAAAAGTTTCGTGAAAAACATGCGGATTAGTCCTATTTTATGGATTCTGACATTTTTAGCGAATATAGGGGGCCAAAATCCCGTATACATAAAGGAGACTAGAATATGAGCAAAGAGTCAGGGACATCATCCCGACCAAATCGTTGCCAAGCATCTGGAAACAAGGACCAATGTCCTAGGGATGCTGTGGAGGGTAATCATTTTTGCAACTTGCACCAGGGCAGCACCCGTAAGAGGGATGCGGCGAAGCGACGAATGTACAATTTGACTCAGGCCAAAAAGCAAGAGAGACTTGGCCATTTTGCCGACCACGAGGATGTCAAGAATCTTCGCGAAGAAATCGCTATTACTCGAATGTTAATCGAACAGCGATTCAACACCATTGAGGACGACTCAGATTTGCTGGCTGCCGTTGGCGGACTGAATAAGCTCTTGATAACCGCAGAGAAATTGGTCAAAAGCTCTCACGTCATTGAACAAAATCTTGGCTCTTTACTGGCAAAATCATCTGTGATAGTCATGGGTCGCCAGATTGTCGAGGTTATTGTCGAAGAACTCGAAGGAATCCCCGGCTACGAAGAGATTGTAGACCGCATTTCCGAACGGATTCTTACTACCATACTTGAACAGAAAGATAAAGAATGAAAAGCCCGATTCAATCGAAAACACTCTGGGTCAATCTTTTGGTCCTTGGTGCCGGTGTCCTTGGTTTCATCCAAGGTCATGAAGTCATTCGAGACTACCCGCAAATAATGGCCGTCATGGCTGCGGTTGTGGGTGGCCTCAATATCGCACTTCGGTTTGTGACAAGCAAGCCGATCAGGTAAGTCTTTTGACCTGTGATGCCTGATGGGCTAGATCCGGAAGGCACGTCCTGGCTGTAGACGTGTCTGTTGTCAGCCAGCCGACGCAGGTTCTTGGGTGCCTGCGTCGGCTGTGAATGGAGATGCTTGTGGCTCGGTACTTCAAAAAAGGACACACCGGACCAAAACCACAGCCAGCAAGAATACAGGAACCCACTCAGCAAGTAGGACTCACACGTTGGTGCCAGAAAAAAGAATGCACTCACCCAGTGACGTTGTCTAACGAAACACGATGTGAAAACTGTTGGGCCGACGACCAAGCGCGTTACTCTGGCCACAGTCAAGCAGCTAAACTCTACAAATCACCGGAGGCTCAAGAATGAAGCGGATTGCCATCTCTATCGTGTTGGGGCTAATGCTACTTACAGCATGCTACTTTCTGATCCCGACCAGCACCCCCAATCTGGCAACCCAAATAGACGAGCTTTTGGTAGTGGACGCCAAGCTTGAAGTCAAAGCAGGCGATCTTGTCACTATTGATCTTTCACAGAGCACTGGCGACAAATATCGATGGAGTTTGTTGCCAACAGAGGCGTCAATCAATTTCAGGGTTTTTGATCAGGGACGTGTGGCTGTTTTCTCCAGCGGGGTCCCAGGCGAGTATCTCTTTTTTGTGTCATGCAGTGCCAATGGCGCCTTGGATCACAAAATCTTGGTAGTCACAGTTTTACCACGCCAATTGAATCCTGACCCTAATCCCGAGCCGTCACCCGATCCTGATGCCCCCATTGATGTCAAGCTTACCCGGTGGCTCAAAATTATGGGCGCCTCCAAATCAGATTGTGCTAAATTGGGTCAAAGCTTTGAGAGCGTGGCGGCCCAAATAAAAGCCGGTGTGATTCCGGTGGATAAAATCACGGCAGCTACACGTGAATCAAATCATACAGCCCTCAATGACAGCCAGTCTGATTGGACACCATTGATGACAAACCTACAAAAGGAATTTGTCACACGGTACAAAGACGGAACATTACGCACTCCAGAAGAATACGAGACCCTCTGGAAAGAGATCGGACTTACCCTCAAGAAGTATGCTCGCTAAGGAAAGCTTATGTTCTCTCGACGTGATTTTATGAAAACCTCATGTACGGCCGCCATGGCAGCCGTACTGAATAATCCAATCCTGTGTCAAGCCAAGGTCGTAACCAAAAAGCCGTTATACGCCGGATGGATTGATGACAGAATAGCAAGACAGGCTGCCTTGGAGCGGACGTATAAGCCTCTCCTCGCGCAGCACAACAAGGAGATTAAAGGAACCGGCCGTGGACAACGTGTACTGCTCTGGGAACTATTCGAGTATGTCACAGGCGGCCCGCTGGTACCACATCTCCAAGAGATCGGTGACTGTGTGTCGCATGCCTGGGGCCTCGGAATAGATATTCTGACGGCCATACAGATGACACTGTGTAATAGTCAGGAAGAATGGGTAGCCAAAGCTGCCACAGAGATTATTTATGCCGGCTCGCGAGTAGAAATTGGTGGCGGTATCGCTGGCGATGGCTCGTTGGGTTTTTGGGCCAAAGATTTCTGTGAGCAATGGGGCTCTCTTCTGCGTATGCCATACCTTAACGGGGCACATGACTTTACGCTTTACAGTGGCTACAAGGCTCGCAAACTTGGTAGACTAGGTGTGCCCAGTGGCTTGGAACCGTTGGCAAAACTCCATCCTGTAAAGACGACCAAGTTGGTCACCACATGGGAAGAAGCATGCGACTGTATTGCTAACGGGTATCCTGTTACACTGTGTAGCTCTGTTGGTTATGGTACACAACGTGACAGTCTTGGATTCCTGAGACGCGGTCGCCCTTGGATGCACGCGATGTTGTTGATTGGTGTGGATGACAAATCGGAACAAAAAGGTGGCTGTGTCCAAAACAGTTGGGGTCATAATTGGGTTACTGGCCCAACACGGCTAGAACAACCCGAGGGTTCATTTTGGGCACGCGCGCAGGATATTCAAGCCGCCCTCCAAGAAGGGGACAGCTATGCCCTAAGCAGCTATGTCGGATATCCACGCCAAGATATTGATGACTATAGGATCTGGTGACATGCTTAGAATCGTGTTGACAATCCTGACTTTGGTGCTGACTGGCATCGTGACGACGGAGATTTGGTATGGGGAAAAAATTGCAACTATTGGTCTTATGGCGCAGCCTAGTAACATGGCTTCGCACTTTGTTACTAGACATCGAGCGGGGGCGCAAAATCAAATGGCTCCAAAAAATGCGCAAACTTTTTGGGCTGGCCGATCGGTATATGGACATTCAGAAGTACCCCAAGAAGAAATCAGACCAGTAACCAACGAGATGTTTCTGTTCTGGGCACCATGGTGTGACAAATGTCCAACAATGAAGAGAATTGCCGGCCAGATCAAACAAGAGGGCTATAAAGTTACCCTGATCAATACTGATCAACACCGTGAGATGTTATCCAAATACAACATTGCTCAGATACCACATACCATCATTTTCGCCGTCAATACTGCTGGAACACCCGTTGTAGTCAAACAATTTGTAGGCACTGTTGATAATCGTACCATCCGGCAGTATCTAAAAAAGCCAATAGCACCCGACCCGGAGCCTAATTATGATATCTGGTAACATGTCATTTGCGGTAGCTTTACGTGAAGCTCATCGATTAGCCTCGCGGTCACAAAGAGTACCTGGACACAAATTGCGTCTACTGGAACGCGTCTTAAATCGACCCATGAGGGTCGATCCCAGCAATGGTCGGTTAATCAACGTGGTACTCAAAATTGAGAAACGTGTCCGACTAGAGCTTGATCTTACTGAAACTAACATTGATTGGCAACAGTGGATTGCTTGGATTAAGGAAAATCTACCAGAGATTCTCCGATTCTTGCTAACATTGCTGGCTTTTCTTGATAACCCTAACGAGGAGACTGTCTGATGAAAATTGTATTACCCATCACTTCTGGACTGATTGAGATCGAGATCGAGTTTGACGAGGGTACGATACGCTGTAGCGCGTTTGCCGACGAGGTCAGAGAAGTGGAAATTGCTCTACCCAAAGGCGTCGTACCCAATATCATTCGATGCCGCCAAGCCAATGGAGAGATTCTCATCCGTCAAAATGGTGGCTGGACTGACCCCAAGATGGCCCCATGTGAGCCGAAAGCTGCGGCAGTTGTGATTCCTGCACCAGCCCACAAGCCAGAGCCCAAGCCGGTGCCAATGGAGAACATTGCTGTGGAACTTCAAGAGGAAATGAAGAAAGCTCCTGAACCCCAAAAGTTCCCGAAAGCAACCTTCAAGACAAAGAAGCGGGACAACTGACTCTAACAAGAGATTGGCAGGAATGAACGCCAGATCCCAAACAACCGTCCCACGACAGAACGTGACCGTTGTATGGCCGTGCGAATCCTAGCCAGTCTCGCATACAATGTATGAATTCCATTCGAGACGAATTTGCAGGTATTATTTCATCGGGATTGAGGAGTAGGACATTAACATCTTGCTCCAGATGGGCCGAGTATAGGAGAATTATACCCACACTCGAAGACTCATCGGTATCGAAGCCATTTTCGTTTAGGTTGCACCCCTGGTGCCGAGAGATTCATGACTCGCAAGCAACATGGAACGTTGCTATGAAAGCTGCCCAGATGGGGGTCACGGAAGTTGCCATCAACCGTGCGTTTTACACCATTGACATTTTGAAGCGAGATGTGCTGTATGTTCTTCCGACTGCCAACAATGCGTCGGACTTTTCAAAAGCACGTTTCGGTGGGGCGTTAGTCGAGAGTCCGTATCTGAAAAGTCTCTTCACTGATACTAACACAGTGGGACTGAAACAAGCCGGAGGTATTTGCCTCTATATCAGAGGATCAAGGGGAGACAGTAATCTGAAATCCATCCCCGTGTCTGAGTTAATCTTAGACGAAGTGGACGAAATGGACCAGAAACAAATCTGGTTGGCCCTAGAGCGTTTGAGTGGTAAACTAGAAAAGCATATCTGTGCGATTTCCACGCCCACGACGCCAAGAAAAGGCGTCCACAAACTTTTTTTAGACAGCACCCAAGAGGAATACAAATTCAAGTGCCCGCGATGTGGTCGATGGACTGAATTGATTTGGCCAGACTGTATGGTGATTTGTGGCGAATCGGTGCGTGACACGCGATGCAAAGAATCACATTTGATATGCAAAGAATGCAAAGGGAAACTGATACAGGAAGAGAAACCAAACTGGTTAGTTGGTGCCAAATGGGTTGCTACAGTACCAGACAATCCCGACAACCGTGGTTTTCACATCAACCAGATGTATTCTTTCACGGTGAAACCAAGCGAGATGGTGATTGCATATTTTCGAGGGTTGGGAGACGCAGCAGCAGAGGTAGAATTCAACAACTCAAAACTTGGGAAACCATTTGTACCAGAAGGTGGACAGGTTACAGAGGAACAGATCAATCTCTGTATACGAGATCACTCAAAAGGAGACGCCAGACCTGTTGACTCTTCGAGACTAATCACAATGGGGTTGGATCAAGGCAAATGGAATTACGTTGAAATCGTCGAATGGCATATTGAACAATGGAGTAACGATCTCAACGCAGCCGCACAAGCATGTGTCCTTTGGGAAGGTAAGTTTACTGAAGACGAATGGCACATTGCTGACCAATTGATGAAAGAATGGCAAGTCATACATTGTGTTTTGGACCCCGACCCGCAGATTAACGAAGCAAGGCGATTTGCCAGACGATTCCCAGGCTTTGTCACTTTGTGTCGATACCGAGGTGGCATAGTAGGCAAAGAGATTTCAATCCAGGACGATGATACCGATGCCCCTATGGCTACTGTGGATCGTACCAATTGGATGGATGCTGCCCTTGGTCGATTTCATATTCAAAACCGCATCTTGCTGCCACGGGACATATCGATAGCATACAAAGAGCATATTATGTCCCAAGCTCGAACGTATGTAAAGGACAACCTGGGTAATCCACGAGCAGTGTATGTGGAAACAGGCCCGGATCACTTTTCGCATTCGCGCACATATAACGAAATCGCTTTGCCATTGGCTGCGGCCAAAACAACTCACCAAGACATAAGTAACTTCCTGTAAACCCACAGATACCGATGCCAAATACGCCTATCAAAAACATTGTGACTACCAGACATCCTGTGTACATTCGGGACCAGGAGTTGTGGGATTTCTGGCGTATGACCTATGATGGGGGTCCTACTTATGTGAATCGGTACTTACGTCAGTTTACCAAACGCGAGGAACCCATAGACTTCCAGAATCGTAAACTGATCACTCCCACACCAATGTTTGCCAAAGCGGCCATCGTGGACATCAGAAACGCTATCTTTCAAAGGATGCGTGATATCGTGCGGCGTGGCGGGTCAGAAAGCTACCATAAAGCTGTTGAAGGCGACCATGGGGGCGTGGATCGACGTGGGGCCAGTATGAGTTCGTTCATGGGCATCAATTTGCTCACAGAACTGTTAGTGATGGGCAAAGTTGGAGTCTATGTAGACATGCCCTTGTTGGACGGAGAGACTTTAGCTGAAGTTGGTGGGGCACGACCCTACATGTATATGTATCGGATTGAAGATGTCCTTTCTTGGTCTTGTACCATGCCTGATGACCCAAATCAATTCCAGGCAGTTTTGTTGCGTGACCATGGAGTTTGTTATGATTCCAATACCTTTGGTATCCATCTCCCTGGTGGAACATTTGAACGATACAGAATGATTTGGATCGATGAAGACACCGGGCGGGTCAATATCCAATTTTACAACAACCACGGAAACCCAATCTCAGCCACAGGTGTAGAGCAACCAACTGAGGAGCCCATTCACACGGACTTGACTCGGATTCCATTTGTTATGCTTGACATTGGCACCAGTCTGTTAAAAGATGTTGCCAAGCATCAAGTGGCGTTGATGAATTTGCAATCAAGCGATGTCAGTTATGCCTTGTTAGCCAATTTCCCATTCTACATCGAACAACGTGACTTACGTGGTGCTGGGGACCACCTCAAAGGCCCGCAAAATGCAGTGAGTTCTCCGACAACTGGCGGGCAACCTGGTGCGGATGAGAACATAAAAGTAGGCGCCACCCAAGGTAGAGCCTATGATTTGAAGGCAGAGCCGCCTAATTTCATTCATCCGTCTTCAGAGCCATTGAAAGCCTCTATGGCCTTGCAAGACAAACTTGAAGATGATATCAGGAAGCTTGTTAATCTTGCGGTTTCAAACAAGACTGGTGTGCGGTCTTCTGCTGAGTCCAAGAAAATGGACAACCAAGGTTTGGAGGCAGGGTTGTCCTTTATTGGCCTGATTTTAGAAGCCGCAGAGCGACAAGTCGCCGAATACTGGGCCGCGTATGAGAATCGTATCATCACTAAACGCAGTATAGCCACCATCAAGTACCCAGATCGATACAGCCTGAAATCAGACAAAGATCGAATTGACGAGTCGGAAAAATTGGTTAATTTGATGGCTACTGTCCCGGGACGAACTGCCAAGAAAGAAATGGCCAAACTCGTGGCAACCAAGTTGTTAGATGGCAGCACCTCTGTTGAGACCATGGGTGTGATTATGAAAGAAATTGATGCCGCCGAGTATACCACAAGTGACGCCGACATCATTATCCCGGCCAACGAAGCAGGACTTGTAGGCGACCAAGTGGCTTCAATGGCCCTTGGTTTTGAAGAGGACGAATACATCCAGGCTGACAAAGACCACATGGACCGCATTGAACGCATTGCCATAGCTCAGACAAAAGGCCAGGGGAGCAAAGCAGAAGTATCGGCCACCGGGGGTAATCCAGATCTCTCAGGCGACCCGCCCACTGAGACTAAAGAGGAAAAGGCCGGTAGTCGTGATACCACATTAGAGGACACCACACAATCCAAGACTCGCGGTGAAGGCCGCCAAAAGAAGAAAGACTAACCCATGCTAGAAACATCAAAACAATTCCGCGTCGGGCAGGGGACTGTTGGAGCCTCCACACAAGTCATGCTGCCAGAGTTGGGGATCGAAGTACGGCGTGCAATTTTGATTTGTGCGCATGGGACCAATACAGGATATGTTTATATTGGTCGAATTGGTGTGACCATAGCCACTGGTTTTCAAATTCCTGCCGGTAAGACACTGCGTCTTGAGACCAATGATGCTATCGCATTATACATTGTTGCCAGCGCGGCTGACCAGAAATACTCTTGGTTTGTTGTCTAAAGGAACACAACTATGGGTGAATCATACTCAACTGTGATCGAAGCTAATGCTTATTTCGAGCAGAGACTTCATGAATATGCCTGGTCGGAAGCCAAAGCTTCTGATCGACCCAAAGCATTACAACGAGCCACACAAGTCATTGACGCCCTGAATTTTGCTGGGTGTAAACATTCGGTCTATGTTTTGCTGGAGGAAAATCCTACAGCAACACCAGCCCAGATTAGGGCAGCAGAGGCCTCACAAGCATTAGAGTTCCCTCGTGACACCGACACTGAAGTGCCTACTGCAATTCAGCAAGCGTGTGATGAGATCGCGTATGCCCTACTTGATGGGGTGGACCCTGATGCAGAGTTGGACAACCTTGGTATTGTTAACCAAGGGTATGCGTCGGTGCGGACAACCTACAACCGCTCCAATATCTCAATTGAACACTTGATTAACGGTGTGCCGAGCGCGACTGCATGGCGTATTCTCAAGCCGTTCTTACGGGACAGTGACGCAATCAAAATGAGTAGGGTATCGTAACTGGAGGTGTCGTATGTACACTGACTTGAAAATTCGTTCTATGCCATTGTTTGTTTGCTATGAAGGAGGAGATCCTGGTGACGGCAGTGGTGGTGGCGGCGGCGGCGGCGGCGGCGGCGGCGGCGGCGGCGGCGGCGGCGGCAATGCGGCAGCGGCTGCGGCAGATCTTGCCATGATGGAAGCTCAACGCCAGCAAGAAATTTCTTTTGCTGCCGAGCGTATTGTGGCCGAGAAACTATCGACGCAGGAAAAAGAATACGAGATGAAGCTTGCCGAGGCCGCAGCCAAAGCTAAGATTGCTGCGGAACACGAAAAGTTGAATCAACCGGACCCGGGTGGTAAATTCACTCAGGACCAGATGAATCGTGTTCTGGCCGATGATCGTCGTAAGCATCAAGCCAAGTACGAAGGTTTGGAAGACGCCTACAAGGAAGCATTGACTGACCAAAACCTTGGAGCAGAGCAACGCGACAAACTGCAAGCCCAACTAGAGGACTTGCAGAAGCAATTCCGCTCGAAAGAGCAACAACTTGCCTACGAAAAGAAGCAAGTTGAGGAGAAGTACAAAACTGATGTGGAAACCCTGACTGTGAAGGCCATGGACTGGGAAACACGTTTCAAGACTACTCTCCGAGATCGTGCATTACAAGATGCTGCCGTGAATGCCGAGGCATTCAACCCCTCTCAAGTGGTGACACTACTTAGTCCAATGACTAAGATCACCGACGAGTTGGATGAGGCTGGGCATGCGACAGGCAACCTTGTACCAGTGATTGATTTTCCTGATGTGGATGAAACCACTGGAAAGAAAATCATGACCCAGAAAACCCCCGAAGAGGCCGTTACGCGGATGAAAGCGTTGCCTGAACAATTTGGCAACCTCTTTAAGGCCAATGTGGTTTCGGGCATCGGAGGGAACTCCGCTACCGGTGGCGTCGCGCCGGGCGAAGGTGGCCGTGTTGATCCAACAAACTTGACGCAGGAGCAATACAATAAGATCCGAAGAGAAAACCCCGAGGCTCTCGGACTAAGGTCACACTAATACGTCGGGGGTTCTGGTACGTGTAAACGAACACACATTTCTGTAACCTTTAACTCCATACGGAGAAACTCACATGAATTCTTTTAACGTTTGTTACGCAAATGACAACAGTGCCCTCAGCCCGGAGATGTGGGCCATGGAAAGTTTGGCCATTCTCGAAGAGAACATGGTCATGGCTCGTCTGGTGCATCGGGATTTCTCCCCGATTGTTGCCGAGTACGGTGATGTGGTCAATACTCGTCGGCCCGGGACGTTCCAGTCGAAGAGAAAGACTGATACAGACAGCATCACGCTGCAAGACGCCAGTGCCACGAATGTGCGGGTCCCGCTTGACCAGCACTTCTATATCTCCTTTTGCATCAAGGACGGTGAGGCCAGCAAGTCGTTCCAAGATCTCATCGAGATCTACCTCCAACCTGGCATGCAGCAAATTGCACGCTCGGTGGATCGCGTCCTGTTGGGCCAGTCTTTCCGTTTCTTCCCCAACGCTGTTGGCCGACTGGAAGGTCTGAATCAGTCGAATGCCAAGGACATTCTCTTGGAAGCCCGTGAGATCATGAATGTCAACAAGGCTTACCCGCAGAATCGCAACCTTGTGTTGAGTCCTGCTGCGGAAACCCAGATGTTACGAAATGAACTCTTCATTTCGGCCGAGAAGCGTGGCGATGCGGGTACTGCCCTTCGTGATGCAAGCTTGGGTCGGGTTCTTGGTTTCGATACCTTCATGGACCAGAACACCCCCGGCATCCAAAGCGTCAATGCTGATGTTGCTGCGGGTACAGTCACGAATGCCGCCCCTGCTGGCACCGCTGCCTCGCAGACGGTTGCCATCACTGGTCACGAAGTCGTCGCTGGCGAGTATGTCGTGATGGAAGATGACGGTCAACCGACGTATGCTACGGCTGCAACCACCGCCACTGGCGACACGACTGCCGTCACGCTGAGTGCGGCTCTGAAGTACGCCGTTACTGCAACAAGTGTCGTGAAGGCTTACAAAGCCTGTGTCGTTGATGACACTAATGGCGATTTTATCGCCGGTTGGGCCAAGGAAATCGTGGTTGATGGTTACGGGGCCGTGCCTCAAACCGGTCAATTGATGGCCTTTGGTTCTGGCAACGATCGTCGGGTGTACACAATCATCGAAGCCACCGCTGGTTCCCTCCTGTTGGATCGACCTCTGGAAGTGGCCCTTGGTAACGATGATGCTGCGTACCCAGGTCCCGCTGGAAGCACGAACCCGGCATTCCATCGTGATGCCTTGGCTCTGGTTTCCCGACCGTTGGCTCTGCCCCCGGCTGAGACGGGGGTCCGTTCGCAAGTTGGTATCTACAACGATATCGCCATGCGAGTCTCGATGCAGTACGACATCAATGCTCAGGGCACCGTGGTGACCCTGGACATGCTCTGCGGTGTCGCATTGCTGGATGCGAATCTTGGTGCCGTGGTTCTTGGCTGATCACCTGTCAACCCCGTCTCTAGGTGGCATTAGTGCCACCTAGAGACTTTTCTCTTTTCTTCTTTCTTTTTCTTCTTTCAGGAATCCGATTATGAGCCAAGTTACTAATGGCAATCTTAACCGACCGGATTTCAGCACATAACTGATTTGTCTAGCCCGGTTGGTATGAATACCGGTGGCGGACGAATCGCCTTGATACAAGCCGAGACCAAGAGTGTACGGTGGCGTGATGATGGTGAAGACCCAACCTCACTGTAGGCATGTTCCTCAAAGCTGGCCGTGACTTTTGGTATACAGGTAAGCTCAGCGAACTCAAATTTATTGGTATGCAAGGTGGCGCGAAACTGAATGTCTCTTTCTATCAGTAATACCCATGTACACCACAGCCGGTCCCGCCCAGACCCCATTAGTTATCTGGACATCCAGCAACAAGCCAGCTACCTTGGTATCTTCGGACAACTAACTACTACATCAATAGACATCACAGCGGCTTTCTGATATTGTCTCTCAAGCACCCTCGAACACATTAGGACCAACTCAAACAGCGGAGTATCAAAGAGTCCTGAATCACGAATCAGCATCGGCACTGATTTTTACCACCGAGACTACATGTGCTGGCAGACAGCAATTGTATGCTCGAAGCCTGGATTGAACTCAATGGGGAGTTTATGCCCGGGACGCTACGTGAAGGAGTTTTACATGCCGGTCCTCATTGGCCATTTCGGTGTCGGATGAGATTAGTATCAAGGCCCAGAGAACATCAGGTTCATCAGGTTCATCAGGTTCATCAGGTTCATCAGGTTCATCAGGTTGGAAATATCCCGCCAGCGGGTGTCGAATCAGGCTTCGGCGAGTAGAATAAAGGAGTGTGCTATGGATTTGAGTCTCTTTACAGACTATGGGCTTCCAGGTTTGCTAATCGGTTTTGGATTGCTCGCAGTAACTTGGATGCTTCGTCGAATGTTTGCGGCGGAAGGTGGCATCCTTACAGAAGTTGGCAAACGTCATATACGTTTTGTGGACGAATCGTCAGAGGTCATGTCTAAGAACGCCGAGACACAGGGTCAATTGATGTTGATCCAAAACAAGCAAGCAGAATTGGCTAGCAACATTTGGGAGGAAGTTCATGAACTCTCGAAGCGACACAATAGCCCTAATTCGCCATTCGCTACGGTAGCACTACATGAGGCTGGGTTAGGATTCTGTGACATCATGGCAAAATTTGCAACCAAGCTTGATGTAGACATAGAGTCTGAACTCCGTGAAATCCGACGCAAACTGGATACTGTCAAAGCATGACTTCGCGACCCAATGCACAAATTGATCGGTTTGGCAAACAGGCGATGTATTCCCTGAAGAGACAATGGGGTGCGCCCATTGACTTGTATCTTATGGGTACCTCGGCGACCGACTTAGAGACGGGGGTCAAAACAACCACTAAGGCAGTGTATCCGATACGAATGGCAATCGTGCTCCCCGCAAAGATTTTACGGGAGGTGATCCAAAGCATTGCACAGATTTCTGCCAACAAGGCAATGGTATACGGCGGCACCTTTGATTCTGGGGCGAGAGTCTTCATTATTGATCAACGAGACATCCGTGATGTTGATGACATTCGTGAAGACGACTGGATTGTTTACAAAGGCAACAGATATGAGATGAAACAGATCGAGGAATTTGATCTGGGCGGCGCATGGATGATTACAGCCAAGAGAGTATACGGAAGCGATCTTGAACAAATTTTCCCACTGGTAGCCGATAGCTATCTTGATATCCAAGACACAGGGACACCAAGCTAATGGCATCCGACCCTAATTGGCCACGATGGATTATATCCTCGGCTGCAAAGCACTGCTCCCAAGTGGCAGATACTTTGAGTCTTCCGATTCTTGTAGAAGGCATCGAGATGCGATCGCCCCCATTTATGGACCGCGATCGTGCAGAATTCAGAATGAATGGCCCACAAGTCAAGAAGATCAGCCACAATTATTACCAGTTGGTAGTGGGGATCAACATCTTGCTTACTTTCACGATGACGGGCAAGAAAAACATGTTTGATCCTGACGACTGGGCTGGTGCGTTCCAGTCCGCATTGGGTGAGAAAATTGAAGTATTCAGGTACGGAAGCCTCCCTGTTGATGATGACTCATTGGTAGGGTGCCTCGTGCCGCGTAGTAACAAGGGAGATAGCGTCAAAGTCTGGCACTTTGGTCAGATCGGACGCACTGAAGAAATTCGGCAGATTGCCGTTGACGCCATGTTTTACATGGACCTCCTTGGAGTGACTTGATACTCGAAGTGTTTCGAGAAGTCAAAGGTGATGTACACGCCTTAAAAAGAACCGGTTCCTTTTGATGTAGGAGATGCTATAATGGCACGAATTGAATTACGAGATGCCACCATTTGGCTGCGAGACGGTCTGGCTGGGGCTGGGGTGATCAGTGAGACCACCCCGGATATTTTGGACACCACAGTTGGTGTTGACGAAATTATCCTCAACAGCGCGATTACAGACATGGTCCCCATAGGGACCAGATTCCAAGTTGTTGGTGCAGGTGATCCGGCTGGAGAGCAGATCTTTGTAGTCACTGGTCGGACACCCGCTTCGGCTGGCCCGACTACGAGTATTGATTTCACACCAGCATGGGGGGTTGCCCCAACTGATGCGGCCATCATAACTTTCATATACCAACAGATCGAAATCAAGATCGGCGACGGTAACTTGACTTACACAGAAGCCAAGGAATTCGAGTACCTGTTGGATCGTGGCAGCTTGGACACCGTCCGTGAGGGCGATGACCAGCCAGTAGACGTGAGCTTGGACTTTGTGTACGAGTTTGTCACGGCCGGTACAGGCGAGGTTATCACGCCTGTGGATGCCCTGAAGCACAAGAATGGGGCATCCGAGTGGGTTTCGTCTGCGGCTGACCCATGCGAGCCTTTTGCACTGGATATGGTGGTTGACCATACCCCTCCGTGCGGTGGGTCCCAAAAGGAAATCACCCAGCTTACCGATTTCCGTTATGAGTCCCTGGAATACGATCTGGGTGGCGCAACCATTTCCACATCCGGTCGCTGCAACATCACGGAAGCTGATGTGTCGCGAGAGGATCAGTAAGTAACCAAACGGTAAGCAGGTACAATGTGCCTGCTTGCCTTTCTTTCTTTCTTTCTTTCTTTAGCGAGGAAAAATCATGAGAATCGGCGGAAAAGAAGTCAATGGCCCCCACGAAGAATTACTTGTCTTGCCACGAGGTGAGGATCAAATTGTGATCCGCGCCAAGGCAGTCGAAGACATGGACCCATTTGAAAAACTGTGTCCAGAACCCAAGCCCCCCGGTAGGTTGACACGAGACGGATTTGTCCCCAACGAGAAGGATGAGAACTATCTGAAAATGATGGAACATCATGGGTCACAACGATTGGCCTACATGGTCCTGCATTCCTTGATCCCGAGCGACATCGAGTGGGAAAAAGTTCTTATTGACAATCCCAAGACATGGAAAGGTTGGCAGGGAGAACTGAAAGAGTCAGGATTGACTCAAATCGAGATCAACAGAATTATCCAGACCGTCATGCGGGCTAACGCATTAGACGAAGACAAACTGGAAGAGGCCCGAGCGACTTTTGTACGTGGGCTGGAGGAACAAGCAAAAGCTTCCTCTGGCCCCCAGGACGAACCGGAGACTACGCCGTCTGGGCAGCCTGTGTCCGATGTGGAATAAAACCCCCAGGCGTCAAGGATACCTGGGATGAATGTGATGTCTGGACCCAATCACGAATGTTGGCCTTCCATCAAGTCAGAGAGTACGAAGAGTTTGAGTTGTGGAAGGCTTCGATTGGGGCACCAACGGGACGAGCTAAGAAATGAAAGCTAACATCAAGTATCGAACGATACAAATTGATAAGGCAGCGTACATGCAGGCGATGCATGTACGTTTTGCTGAGGCTATCAAGGACGCTGCCAAACTTTGGCTCATGGCTCTGTCACATTTGATCCCAGTTTGGAGCGGTTCATCCAAAAACACATTTACACCATTAGCCAACGCAGTGGGAATGTCTTGGCCGATAGCCCAGGCCGGATCAGCACAGGCCAAGAGGGCTCGGATGCAAAGCGGGCAGGGTACAGGCGGAATTGTAGCCGATGCCAAAGCAGGGCTATACTACTTTACGTACTCAACCACCCTACCACATCTAGTATACAACGAGTACCATGACGCCAATGCTGAGAACGATCCCACAGTATTTTATCGGCTGCGGCGACCGGGACCGTACAACTTTCAGGCCCAAGGGCAATCAGTATTTCGCTTCTTTGCGGAATATATGAATCTGCCGAACCCGATGGATTATTTACGGGCGAGACCTATCAAATGAGTGCGGAAATCACACAAAAACTTGGGTTTGATACCAGCGATGCTACCAAAGCCATCGATGCTGTCAATAATTCTCTGACTAACTTCAATAAGTCATTGGAGTTGAATCAGAAGAACCTGAATCGATATGTGAAGAATGCCACCAAGCAACTTGCATCTTTGCAAGCTGCGGCTGGGACGGTGGGTACCGGTGTTGGTGGGGTGGCCAAGAAAACTGGTGGTGGTGGCAAAAGTCCAGTTGCTACCAACGCAGAGGCAATGAAAAAAGCCCTACCCACTTTGCAGCAATATGCTGACATGATACGCAAGTCATTAGGGGATGTCCCGGAGAAAGCTAGCAAACGAAACAAACGAGCGATTCAAAACTCTATTGGGTCCATGGCCGAAATGGCAAAGCGATACAAACTTAGCGAAAAAGGTATCACCCAGGCCTTTGCAAATACTGATAAAGCCGTGACGGGGCATGCCAGACAACTGGCTAATGCCGCTCAGCGTATCAACAACAATGTGTCGGCTGCCATGAAAAAAGCCGGTGGCAAACTAAAAGAGTTCACAATTTCATGGCAGACTCTCGGACGGGTCATTATGACTCAGGCTATTGTACGGGCTCTTTCTGTTCTAAGAAATGCCATTCGTGCAGCTATTGGTTCTGCTATTGAACTCGGACTGCGTATTGCAGAAATTGGGACTATTGCCGAAGGCCAACTTGGCAGCCTTGGTGACATCAACAAAGAAGTAGTGAGCATGGCCAAAGAATTTGGCCGCCCTGTTGCCGACGTGGCTGAAGGTTTGTACCAAACCATATCGAATCAAGTTGGTACTGCCACTGAATCTTTGCATGTATTCCGGCAAGCAAACAAATTAGCGATTGCTACCAACAGCACCACCGCCGATTCAGTAGCACTTCTGACTGCGGCTCTGAATGGTTTTGGCCTTAGTGCGAATCATGCAGAACGTGTCGCTGGTGTTTTATTCACGACGATCAAACAAGGTCGTCTGCGTGCCAGCGAGTTGGCAAACATTCTGGGTCGTGTGGCTCCGCTATATGCACAGATGGGCGGAAGCATCGAAGAGATGTCAGCAGCCTTAGCCACCATGACTGTGACTGGTGTGAAGGCCGACACCGCTGTCACGCAGTTGCGGGCCATCATGATCAAGCTTCTGAAGCCTTCTGAGGATCTTAAAAAAGTCTTAAAGGAAGATTTCGGAGTGGACACTGCTCAAGCAGCACTAGTCAAATTTGGCGGCCTGAGAGGTCTCTTAGAAGAACTAAGCAAACAAGCTGGTGGTAGCACTCAGAAGATGAGTGAGTTCTTTGACCGGGTTCGAGCCATCGCTGGTGTCCTTGGTCTGACCAATGTTTCGGCCAAGAAGTTCGCCACCAATTTAGAAAAGATCATCGAGGAGCAAGATAAAGCCTTGTCTGGCGCATACCTCCAGGTGTTAGCGACTGATGCCAAGGATGCCGAGACGGCGATTAACAACTTGAAGACTGCTGTGACAGAATTTGGTGCCCGAATACTACCCATCGTCACAAAATTTGTCAGCGGGCTGAATGTTATTGCCACGAACCTGGACCAACTGGCTATCTTTATGGCAGGCACGCTCCTCACTGTTGCCGTGGTGAGTCTGACTAGCGCTACTGCTGCTACCTGGACTTGGGCTGCGGCATGGGCCGCAGTCAATGCTCAGGGGACAATTGTGTTGGCACGATTCGCCCCCATTCTCCCGTTGATTATAGCTTTTGGAGCCGGATGGTGGCTTGGGGAAAAGATCAAGGCATCTGCCAACGAAGTCAAAAATTTACGGGCCGAGATGTCACGATTGCACCGCCAAGAGATGGAAGAAGTGCGTAAACAAGCTGCGCGTATCGCAGAGGAATGGGGAAAAGCTACTAAAGAGAAGATTCGTCTCGCTGTGGAAGGTTTGTCTACAATCGCTAGAATTCAGACCCAGGAAATCAAACAGTTAGAGGCCAGGAATGAAATAGAATCCGATTCTGTCAAACGACTGTTAGATCGGCTAGTCTCTGCCCGGCGAGCCCATATCAACAAAATTGATAAATGGTCACGAGACGCATCAACGCGGGAACAGAAACGTGTAAAAGACACGGCTAAGATTGACCAGAAAATTGAACAACACAAATTTGATAAACGTCTGGCACAATTGTCCCAAGAGCGCCAAGCCAGGGAACGATTAGATCGTTCTCGGACGTTGATGTATACCAAAACAACAAAATACGAACAAAAGATTACCCAGTTCAAAGACGCACAAGGCAAACTCCTGTGGACGAGCCGAACACAAGAGAGACAAGTCACACAGGAGTCTGTTGATCAGCGTGTTGCCAGTCTGGCCATTGCAACCACAGAGGCAGACAGCGCCTTACAGCTTGCCAAGTCTCTGGGAAACCGGCGTCTGATTCGCCAGGCTGAAGCCCAGCAGCTAGCTATCATGCGGCAGCAAAATGATGTGATCAAAGATCGTGAGCAGCTTGAAAAGAATATCGCAGCCAAACTAGAAGACGAACGGGCAGCAGCAGCGGTGGAGTTGAAAAAAGCCTTGGCGGCCCAAGCAGATATTCTTGCGGGGCTGTCTATTTTTGATGATGATGGGGAATTGAAATCCACGGCCCAACAAGCTGAAGATGCGGCCAAAGCTCTAATAGCTCTTGCGACACTCAAGGCCAAAGGCCCTGTTGGTCTAAGCGGGCTTCTTGATTTGGCTGACATTGAGGGTCAATTGAAACAATTCCAGACACAGGGTAAGCCACAGATCGAGGTGGCTATAAAAGCCAACACCGAAGATTTTGCAGCCAGTGTCAAAAAAGAACTGGAGGCAATCAACCCTGTTTTGATTCTAGCTTACCGAGTCGCCAAATTTGACGTGACGGGGGAGGCAGCAAACTTGAAGGACACCGATGTTGCCAGGCAGCTTATAGAGGGGTCGGTTGGTCTACAAACCGAAGCGATGACCAAGTACAAAAAGGCAATCGAGGACAGCAAAATTGCAGTCGAACAGCAAGTGCGGTTGTGGGAGCAGATTGGAGTTGAAGTCAAGAGGGCCTCGGATACGGCCGGAGACTCAAAAGGCAAGCGTAGTTTAATAGCCAACACGGACAACTTTGCCATAAACGCGGGCATCAGAATCCGGGCCATGACTAAAGAATACGAGGCGTTAGCTAAAGAGATCAAAAAAGACCCCCAAGCATTCTTCACCTCGTTGGCTAATGAACGACGCTTGACAGAATTTACCCAAAGGCTGAAAAAGTCGAAAAAAGATGTCAAAGTCCTGGCGGATGGCATGCGAAGTTTTGGAACAGTGAAAGAAGGCGAGAGGGGTAAGGCATGGGCAAAGACGAATCTACACGACGTAAGAGAGATCAACGAGGGGGTTGATCTTGCCGTCGTTAAATTGTCTACTCTTCGTAATACTATACTAATTCTGGCAACAGAGATGAATAAAGTGAACCCCGAATCACTCGCAAAATTTCTGGGCCTTATGGCCCAAGAAGGACTATTGCTTAAAGATACCTACGAACCCCTCGCCGATGCAGGCAAAAGCTTCTCTGACAATGCTGCCAATACTGTGCTCCCAATGCAGACTATAAATAACGCATCGGCTGGAATTGCGGTCTCGATGGGTTCGGCAGCGGATTCGATGCAACGAATGAGTAACCTCGCCGGAGGCGCCCAGACTCCAACAACTCCAAGAGCCCCCGTTACAAAGTCAAAAGGTGGCTTGATACCAAGATACTTTGCTGATGGTGGCTTTGCCAGAAAAGGCACCGATACAGTACCGGCAATGTTGACGCCGGGAGAATACGTAGTGAATGCCCGCTCCACGAGGAAGTTCTACTCGCAACTTGTGGCGATGAATGCTGGTAAACAGCCAATTTATCGATCAGAGGGTGGGCCAGTTACCAATGTGGGTGACATTAATATCTCTGTTACGGGCGGTACCACAGATCGCGAGTCTGCGAGAAACATTGTTACCCGTGTTCGCCGAGAGTTGCGAAGACGGTCTTCTACCCTGGGCTAACGCACTACCTTTTTCTATAGGAGGTTCTACTATGAACCGTGTTAATTTCAATCAGTCTGTTTCTTTGATTATGGGCAAAACTCCGCAGAAGCTCACTAGTCCCGTTGGTGCGCGTGGCCGTTTCACGGTCCAGCACATTCGTGACGGCAAGGTCATTGATGACATGGAGTTCCACAATGACATCGTGACGGAAGGCAAGGACCTCTTGCTTGACGTGATGTTTCACGCGCAGACACAAGCGCCAACGTGGTGGATCGGTCTGATCGACGATGCCAGCTATGGTTCGCTGAATGTGGCGGATTACTACGCGAACATCAATCAGGACACCAATACCACGACCAACAACGAGTGGTTTGAGTTCACGTTATACGACGATCCCGGCAATGGTGACAGCACGACGACTCGTCCGGCATGGCAAGAAGATGCTGCTTCCGGTGGTTCGATTACCAACTCCACGGTGTCGATCTTTGACATTACTGGTACTGGTATTGCCAAGGGCGTCTTTGTGGTCGGTGGTGCGGCCGCTGCTCAAGACAAGGATGACTCCACGGCTGTTGGTGGCGCACTTTGGGCCACTGCCCTGTTCGGTAGCGGAGACGTTGCGGTGCAAAATGGTGACCAACTGAAGGTCACGTACACCGTCACTGCGTGAGCGTGATTTCCTCGCCAACCCAAACAGGGGCAGGATGCCCCTGTTTGGTTTTCTTCGAGATTCCCTATGGCACTCTATCTTCTTGATGGCTTTGAAACATACGGTGACGGCAGTATAACTGGCGCCAGCCTGGAAACTCTAATGGGCCAGATTTGGTCCGACCCTGGCATTACAGTCGGAATCGATGCCTTTATTACTACACCCGGGCGTAGTGGCTATTGTTTACAGATGTCGGATGATCTGGCCAACTTTCTGCGTCATGACTGCGAAACAGCCCAAACAACATGGATTGTAGGTTTTGCTACCTATGTGCCAGCAAAGACAACGCCCTATTCAGGGAACTACATGTATCGAGCCATAGATGCAATTTCTGGAACTCAACTAACCTTGCGATATGGCCCGGCTGCTAATCTTCAAATCGCCTTGGGTTCAGCAGCAGCATGGATAGACGAATCAGCCCCGCTATCGATGCAACCGGGAACATGGAATTATGTCGAAATCAAATTTACCATCGACGACACAGCAGGCGCGTATGAAGTACGAATAAATGGCCTTCTTGCCATGAGTGCCACGGGGATCGATACTGATTTCACTGGGGCCGGTGAGGTAAGTCAGCATCAGTTTACCGCAGCTTTCAATGGCCAACTTTGGGACGACATCTATATTTGTGACGACACCGGGGTCGAATTGAATGACTGGCTTGGGCCAAATACTATCCTGGCTTTGGTTCCCGATGCCGACACAGCACAGCTTGACTGGTCAGTCGAACCGGTTGGGAATCACTACGCAGCCATTGATGGCATCGATGACGCCAGTTATGTCTATGAGTCAATAGCCAGCCAAGAAGATCTTTACGGATACGCCGATTTGGCCATCACACCCAACAGCATTGTGATGATTGACGTATGGACACAGACTGCCTTGGACTCTGCTGGATCGGAATCCTTAATAATCACATGCCAATCAGGTGCCACCCATAGCGATGGGGCCACAGATACTGTCACAGACATTATCTACAAAACATTACACCGACAGATGTCGCAGGACCCAAACACTGCGTCGGCTTGGTTACCAACTGGTTTGAACGCCGCTCAGTTTGGCGTCAAGATAGGGTAAGATAGGGTAAGATAAGATAAGGAGCGACGTATGTCCATTGTGTTTATTGACGGCTTTGAAAACTACGGGCCTAATGGGACCAGTGGTCAAACTTTGGAAGACAGAATGCAACAGCATTGGGATAATGCCAATGTGACATCTCAAGCCTCGGACACAACAATCCAAGACGGTCGTGCCGGAATGGGCAAGTCGCTATTCTGGGGCACGCAAAACCACTGGTTTACAAAGTTTGTGCCCCCAAGTCAGACTTATTTCATCGGGTTCAATTATTTTGTTCCTAGTAAACTCACCGAGGGTGGTCAAATAATAGAGACCTTTGCCTCAGGACTCTATCAGTTCCGATTGGCCGCCTGGAATGATGGTACGTTGAAGGTATATCGGTATACCACGGTTGTGGGCTCAACGTTGCCCAATGTCTTGAGACCAAATACTTGGAACCATATTGAGCTACGCCTTTTCTGTGCCAACGTGGGGAGTTATGAAATCCGTGTCAATGACATCAATGTACTCAGTGACCCATCTGTTGACCTCCAGAACGGTGCTTACAACCTCATTGATACCATCCAGTTCCCGGCTGGATACGGGGGTGGCCAAATAGGCGATATCTACCTGGCTACAGGAGCGGGTGGTCAAGATTTCATGGGCGCATTGAAAGCGGAGACCATTCGCCCCGATGCCGATACTGCACAAGTAGACTGGACCCCAAGCACTGGAAGCGATCACTATGCCCTAGTAGACGAAGTTTATCCTGATGATAGCGACTATGTGTCCTCTAGTACGCCTGGTGACAAAGATCTGTATGATTTTGGTAACCTGACCGCAATCCAGTCCGGTGTCAAGGCAGTTCAGATCTCCACATTAGCGATGGTGTCTCAAGCTACCCCTAAAGATCTAATCCCTGTAGTAAAATCAAACACCACAGAACAAGACGGTGCCACACATCGCGTATCGGGACTGACAAGCAAACAGTATTTTGACATCTGGGAACAGGACCCAGACACCGCAGTGGATTGGACCACTACAGGTGTCAATGCAATCCAAGCTGGAGTCAAAGCAGGCTAATGGCATTACGTTGGATCGAAGGTTTTGAAAACATCGGACCCACTAACATCACTAGTGGGGCATTGCAAGATGCATTGGCGGCCAAATGGGATACTACATTCTTGTGGCCACTGTGTGAGTTGACAACAGGTCGCAATGGGTACGGAACTAGCTTCCAATTCTCCCCACGACTGGATAGGTATTTGGAACAGATCTTTGATTCCCAAGACACCTGGATTGTTGGATTTGGTTGTCGCGGTGCTGTCGTGTTTCCGGCCGACCAGTACATTCTTGATCTGAAGGGTGCTGATAACCCACAGGTGAGGCTAAAACGAATCGCCTCTGGCGAACTACAAGCCTGGACTGGTGGCACTCTAGTCGGAACCACAGTAGGGGCGGGTTTGGCCGAATCACAGTGGAGCTATATTCAAGTCAAAACCTACATCCACGACACAGCCGGTACAATAGAGATTCGTGTTGACGACGCGGTGGTCCTCACGCTATCTGGCATTGATACTGATACCTATGGTGTAGGTACGGTCAGCAAGATTCGCTTTTGGGCAGACAGTGACGCACGACTGGATGACATCTATATTTGTGACAGCACTGGGGCTTCGCATAACGATTTTCTTGGCCAATGTCGAGTTGTAGGACTCCAATTAGATGGCGATGGTATGTTATCACAGTGGGAAGCAAGCGGGGCAGCCTCCCATTACACCTATCTGAATGAAACCCCAATTGACGGTGATGCTGGATACATCCAAGCCCAAGTGTCAGGGGACGCTGACATGTTTTCCACAACCCTAGTAAATCCAAGCTTTGATGTGTTGGGACTGCAATTCAATGCGGCTACCAGAACACTATCGGCACAGAGATGGGATTTACACTACCGAATTGATTCCAACGGAACCATAGAGAATCTCAGTTCGGGCCACACATACTCGGCTTTTCGTGACTATCATACCAACTTTGGGATCTCTGTCGTTGATCCTGATACAGGTGTGGCATGGACACCAGCCGGTATCAATAATGCAACTTTCGGTGTTAAGGCGGTTTAATGTCGATTCGTGTAACGAGACAATCGGTCATGGTGCTAGCGGAAGTACCATCCGATTTGCAAGTCGCTATGCAGTCTATTATCGTGATGGGTCAACCCGATCCCGGCGATATTCGTACTGCGCAGCAACACATCGATGTCCTTGGTCAAACCGACCAGGGTGTGTTGCAAACTGCACAGCAGCATATCGACATACTAGGGGCTGCCCCTGGTCCGCTGCGTATGACAGGCTTCAATGTTGAAGTTCTGCGATTGGCAGAAGACATACTTAGTATGATCCCCGAGTCTGATCTTGGAGCGTCTCTCGCTCAATCTGTGGGTCTTGGCTACCATCTGAGTGTGGATGCCACTTCTATTCTGGCGCCAACGACCGCTGCCAGACAGCCCATCTTCCAAGTGCTGGCGACAAGTGTGCTAACACTGTCAGACGAACCCGCGCATAACTGGTACTTCCCCACGGCTGTTAGTGACATGACACTAACAACCGACATCTATGCAGCACACCCACGACCCATGGCTGCTGACAACACTCTATCCCCCTCTGGTGTAGCCGAGCATAATTGGAAATTTGCTTCAGCTTTGACTACCATGACTCTCGGCAGTATTGCAACTACTGCCAGACCTTGGTATCTATCGGCCTCTGACACATTGAGTCTGAGTACCGATGCCACTAAGGGGCTATTCTTCGTTGATGCTATCAATGCATTAACTTTGAGCCACAGTAACGAAATTGGACAGCCCTTCCATCTGATTGCCAGTGATACTATGAGTCTTGGCAATCTTGCCAATGCCGACTGGTATCTGGCCGAGATTGTTTCTGCGTTGACCATGGGTAGTATTGCTGTCGGGCAACTGCCGATTGTGGTCACAGCCACTAGTGACTTGTCAGCAACATTATCCGATATGGCCGAACATAACTGGCATGTTGTACAAGCTGATACTGATCTCTCTGGGATCAATGCCGTGTTGGAGACAACCCAACCATGGTATGCCGCAGCAGGGAATGCCTTAGTTCTTTTGACTGACGAGGCTGACCATAATTGGCTCTTTGCTACAGCATCAACAGTAATGAGCCTGTCTACCAGCAACTATCTTGCTCAGTCTTATCTCGTCACCGCTGGGAACAGTCTTGTTCTAACAGACCTGGTGGAACACAATTGGCATATAGTGGCTGCAAATACAGCTTTAATCTGGGCCCAAGAAGGCTATCGTGGGCAGGAATATATGTTGTTGGCCGGATCTGATATGGTGCTGAACCAAGCAGCACGTCCAGGGCTTCGGTATTTGTCAGTAAGCGACACCATCGACCTGTCCCAAACTGAAGATACACGCCGACCGTATCACCGGACACTGATAAGTTTTCTTACCGGACCGCTACAATGGGTATATGATCCAGATTTGCTAGCCTATGTGTTGCAACCAGTTCCTGAACTAACACAGTCTGCAACAGTTGGTACGAATTATGCAGCCCCGTTCGCAAACCGACAGTATATCCAGTTTGTTCATTCTGCTTGGACCATTCATGACAAGGCATCCGGTCTGCCACTATCAGCCACTAGCAGCCTTGTGTTATCCGATTCTGGCATACACGGACCCTCTGAATTTGCTACCTCACAACTCTCGTTGGTTCAGGCAGCGCGTGGTGATGTCAGTAAGTTTGCTGATACCGAATTGGTACTGGAACAAACTGCAAGTCGAGTTATCCTCCGGGTTCCAATTGGTGCCAATAACGCCCTGGACATCAACAGCACGGTGGCCTTTTCTATCACCAATAGTCGCATACTTTGTGATTATGCACCGGCCATTGGATCAACTACCGACCCGGATGCTCCACTGCCACCAAAATGGGACCAGCCGTTGATTAGCGACGGACATGGAGTAACTTTCTTTTTCCCACCAGAGAATCCCACCACAACAATCCATTTACGTGGGCCAGATTTTGATAATACCAACCGACTCTCATTCCAACGTATCAACAGAGAGAGTCGTGGTGGTACTCTAATTGTATACGCGGACAAGATTTGGCCCAAAGTCCAACATCTAGTGTTCCAATTTAGTGGGCTGCAAGAGGACGAGGCACAGAATTTTCTTACCTTCTGTAAGACCACACTTGGAAAGGCTATAGGTCTGATAGATTGGGAGAATAGAGAATGGCGTGGAGTTATTATTTCGCCACAAGATCCTATTGTACGCGACCACCGCAGCGGACTGACTGCGAGTGTAGAAATAGAAGCCGAACTTGCTGACAGGGTTTGGTACGTGGCCAGTTCCTTAACACTGGATGACACGGTTGTCAGACTGGCTACATTGAGTACCACAAGCGTCACTACCCTTAATGCCACCCATCTGGCTACCGTGAATGTCTTGCTTGGAATAACGGCTTCCAATACCATAACCATCACCAGCCTGAGTAATCAAAATACCGTATGGGTACCATATGGTGCTACCAACTTAGCAACAAGTGATGCAGCCACCTCGGATGTGGTCCGATCACGGGCGGCCAGTAACACACTGAGTATGATAGTATCAGCACTCGGATCACATGTACAGTTCCCAACTGCCACTAGCACTCTTGGCCTATCAGACGATCTTGATGTAAATTA